>Ga0256868_10000302_pt1 | contig 29560 bp, 37 predicted proteins | sample RVTome_13_FD_187341 | JGI IMG/M metagenome (GOLD analysis project Ga0256868, IMG submission 187341) | Soil microbial communities from uranium-contaminated site in the Upper Colorado River Basin, Wyoming, United States - RVT92D227 HiSeq ...
CGGGAAATTAATTCCTGCCTTTCTTTAATCACACCGCTTATATAATAGGGAAGTCCGCAACCTGCATAGGAGATATCATCCTCTGCCTGGTAGATGACAATCTCCATCTCAGGATCACATCGCCTGGCCTTGGCCGCTGCCTTTGGCCCTGCCGCAACCCCTCCAACCACCAAAAGCCTCTTCTTCATTTTTCAAGTCCCCCTTTTGAAAGTGGTTTTACCTTAACGTTGCAATTAACATCGAGAACAGACTCGGCGGGAACACTGGAAAAGCCTTGTAGCGGAACCTTTTGAATGAGAAGCACCATGGTTCATTAACCTTGCTGGAATTCACTCTTGGTAAGGTCCTCAATAACTCATTCAATTTCGATAAAACCCGCATTACAAGGCTTTGGAAGTGTTACCGGCGGGTCTGATTAATGCAACTATCAGGTTTACCCGTGGGATGAGTTAATTAAACCATCTTCGCCTATCCATAATGTAATGTTAACCATACAGTTTTCTGCTCAGGATCTGTCCATTCTACCCGATGACGTTGGTGAGCAGGGATGTGGATATAATCACCAGGATGCATGGTACTTACTTCCTCTTCTCCTTCAAATAACAAACCAGCGCTTCCACTCAACAAGACTACCCATTCATTCGCATCCTGGTCGAACCACTCTCCAAAGGGTGTTGCCTGGCCCGATGAGATGATTCGTTCAAGCCTAAAATCTTCAGTCTTTAGAAGGGTTTCAAAAATTTCTTCGATTGTAAATTGAGGAGTCCCCCAAAATATATTCTTGATTACCATTGACTTCCTTTCTTCTTCCTCTAAGCCTTCAAGCCTTGCCACCATTCTTTGGGCTCGGTCTTAAGGCATTCTGCAGCTATTTTCTTTGCTGATTCTGTTGTGAGAGCGGCCTGAGCATTAAAAATCCAATCCACCACATCGTTATACCCTAATGTCTGATATTCACGGGCCTGCACTAAACATTCTAAGAGATCGGCATCGCGGACGACTCGTGCCTCGAGAGAAACAGCTTGCTCAAATTCTGAGATCATCGATGTGGTTCGTTCCGCTATCTTATCAGGGAGCCTCTTTGATTGGTCTTCCGCCGCCTTTCTATCAACACCTTCCCAATCCACATATCTCCGCACAATTCGATGGGCATCATTCGTTCTGGCTTCTGATATATCATGGAATAATACCATAGAAACCACTTTCTCAAGATCTGCCCCTTCGAGTTGGGCTAGGATATACGCAATGACAGCAGTTCTAAATGAATGTTCCGCCACACTCTCGGGATCCTTTACTCCAGCAATCCACCAGCCCGAACGTTTTACCCTTTTAAGCTGGCCCATCTCATACAGAAATTTTGCAATGTCATTTTCCACAACATTCCCCCTCCCACATTTTTTAGAGTTTACCTCCCAGGTGCATAAAAAATGTTCCAAAAGGCGGTTGGGTGTGCTGGAGAACCTTTACAGCGGTACCTTTAAACGTTTTGCTACTTCGTTTTCCAGCATATTCCCAAATACACCTTCGGTGACATCGCATGTTCCCCATAAAATATGAAGAAAACCCGCATTGTAAAGGTTTGGAAGTATACCCAGCCGCCTTTTCAATGCAACGTTAAGATTTACTCTTTGCGATATTTCAACCTTGCCCTTTTTCCTCTTTTCGACTTTTGCCGTCTCACCTTTTCAATGATGATATCTTCAGGGGTCAACTGCCCTGACAACTTCTCGATTCTCCTCACCAGCTCACGTCTTGCGAGAAATCGATTGAGGGATTGATTCCTTTCTTTCATGTATTTTATTTCAATGCCTGTTCGAATATGTTTGAGATAAACGCAGGTGGAGGTCTTATTCACCTTCTGCCCTCCCCTGCCAGAGGACCGAATGAATTTTTCTTCAATGTCCTTCTCATGGATACCCAGGGCCTCCATCTTTTCCTTAAGCCACCGATTCTTCTCTTCGCTAACAGGGAATAAGCTCATCATTTTTCCTTTAGATGTTAGTTCCCTTGTTTTTTTCTAAGTACACAATATCAGTTTGATCAGTGATCTTCCCAATTTTGAAGATCCTATAGCCGAGCTTTTGATAGAGATGGAGATCCCTCTCACTCTTATCGCCGGTGAAGAGTTCAAATCTCTTACAGGTATTAAAACTCTTTTCTATTTCGTTCATCAGTTTTGCCCCAATCCCTCGGTTTTGAAAATCAGGATGAACGATCAGTCTTCCAACATAACAAGTTCCCCCTTTGGTGTTCGCCCTGACAGAGCCTATTATTGTCCCATCCATAACGGCCTTGAGAAAGAAATTGATTTTAAAAATCTTTTTTCATCTCTTCCAACGTTTAAACCAGTGGCGGAATGTTAAAATCATGATAGATCTCTGCCTCGCTTCTGTAAGCCAATTTTTGAAGGGCAAGTATTTCCTCAGCATCTGATATCGTTGGTCTTTCTATCAATATGTTTAATCCTCTATCCCTTTTCGGGTAACTTCCCAAGGTTTTGTGTGGGTGGCTACCGCTAAGGGAGCCTGAGAGGCGGTAGAACGTTGCAAGAATACTCCAGCCGCTAATACGGGTGATGAGAATGAAGAGCCCAACAAAAAAACCAATAAAGGCTACAAAAAATATTTCCGGATGGCCAATCCATATTTTCTCTTTTATAGCCATTTCTTTTTCTTAAAATAAATCAACATTGAGATGCCAATGATCATGACAATGAGCCAAATGGCCGGATAACCCCAACGCCACTCCAGTTCGGGCATGTATTTGAAATTCATCCCGTAAATTCCAGCGATGAAGGTGAGGGGCATGAATATCGTAGCGATGATCGTAAGGACCTTCATCACCGAATTCAGCCGATTGCTGACGCTCGAAAGATAAATGTCCAACATCCCGGAAAGCATCTCCCGATAGACCTCTACGGCATCCATTACCTGGACGGTATGATCGTATACATCTCTGAGATATATCTCTGTGGTCTCTTTAATCAGCGGTGATTCTTTCCTCCCCAGACCACTGATGACCTCTCTCAAAGGCCAGACCACTCTCCGCATAAAGATCATCTCGTTTTTGAATTTTTGAATTCCGTGGAGTGTCGTAGTAGTTGGATGGGCCACCAATTCTTCTTCGAGAAGCTCTATTCTCTCCCCCAAACTTTCAAGGACTAAAAAATAATTGTCTACAATCGTATCGATCAAGGAATAGGCAAGATAATCTGATCCCATTTTTTGAATAAGCCCTTTACCACTTCTGATCCTCTCTCTCACTGGATTAAATACATCCCCCTCTTTTCCCTCCTGAAAGGAGATCACAAAATTCGAACCTAATATCAGACTGACCTGCTCCGCTTCTACCAAACGGTTTGGGTCGCTCCCATAAAGCATCTTTACAACGATATAGATATAATCCCCATAGATTTCCATCTTGGGTCGCTGGTCTGTATTTAAGATGTCTTCAAGTACAAGGGGATGGAGTCCAAAACAATTACCGAGCTTTTCAACCACCTCCACCTGATGGACCCCTTCTACATTGATCCATGTGACGGTTGGCTTCTCTCGAAAAGAAAAACATTCCTCCACGGTTTTAACATCTCTCTCTTGAAAATTTGCCTCATCGTAATCGATCAGTGTAATCTTAGGTTCTCCGGCCCTTTTCTCCCCGATGTGAACGAGTGTCCCGGGTGGAAGGCCGGCTTTTTTTGATCTTTTTTTGATCAGTTTTGCCATAGGAAATCACCATTCCCTCCTCTGGATCGCCTTCCTCACAACCTCAGCAAATACCAGAAGTCGATCCTTGTCGTTTCTGAGCAAGTCACGAACCTTTCGGTTGACCTCCAATTGAACGCCGTGCCTCGATTTTCCCCGATTGCAGATGTTCATCGGCTCAGCCCCCATCAGCCCTTCTGCTGGAGGTTGAGTCTTGAAACCGGATGTGCTTCTAAAGGAATGTTCACTGACTCTTTAGGGGATAAGATGATTTTGTAGAGTGATTGGGATGCCATCAAGGCATAAATTTTGGTCGAAACCTTCTCGCCTTGGTCTTTCCTGGGGCGATACTTTCCTTGGGAGAAAAATAGTTTTTATTAGGTAAAAATTTTGACTTTTCCTTATAAAGACTCTCCAATTTTTCTTCTTGCTGTTCCGTAATCATATTTTTTTGATTGAAATCTTCCTCTGTTGATTTGATAAATTGGTCTTCCTTCTGCGTTAATTTATATCGATTTAATCCTGACATCACCCAATCAAGTCTTTCCCTATTCATAATAAATCTCCTTTTGCATCATGGTCAATCTAAGTTCACATCTGGTTTTATGATAAATCTATGAAAAAGAGCTAACCCAAACAACTGCTCCTTTTGTATTACCAGTTCTCCCGAAAACCACGACTGACTCTGGCTTCCTTTACCAGTAAATCCTTTCCCATGAAGTTCTTTCGGTTCAACATGGAGACAGCTCTCCGGGCTTCCCATTGGGTAGACATCTCCACAAAGGCAATCCCTCTGGGTTGGCTGGTCTGTCTGTCCTTGACGATCTTGACAGACATCACATCTCCCGCATTGGAGAAAAGGGCTCTGAGCTCGGGTTCGCTGGTCTGTAAAGGAAGGTTAGCGACGTAAATTTTCTTGTTTATTTTCGGTTTCCGATTCATTTTTCCCTCCGCCTTAAATTTCCTTCATGCATCCATTGATCCTTCTGCAACGAACCCACTCTGGTAACCCTCAGTGAATCTGAAGCCTCTATAAGAAAACCCGCAGAGAAGTTGTTTAGAGGTCTTTGCGGGCTCAATTTCCTTGGTCACAGGCTAAAAAAAGCTCTATGCAACTAATTTAAACTAATTCTATATTTTTATAAGCTAAAAAACAAGAAAAATCGTTAAAATTTAAATCATCGTTAAGAAAAAGGGATTCGGGGTTGGCAAGGCCTTGAGGTGAACGCAAAGGACAAGCGCCTACTAACGAATTTAAGAAATTTAGTCAGTACGGCGGTGGAAGTAAAAGTTCCTGACCGCGACAGATTGGGGGTCGAGATTTGTCAATCCATATTTTTCGGCCCAGTTTATTGCATCCAGAAATTCCTGTGTGGTAATTCCGCGAGCGATCTCTGGGTAATCATAAGCTCTATATTCCACGCGATACTGAGCCATGATATTCACATAGGTCGATTTGGGAAGAGTCTCCGCCACCCATTTAACGAATTTCTCTGTTCCGGCCACTCGGTTGGGCATGACCAAATGTCGGATCATGAGCCCACGCAGTGCGACTCCCTGATGACCCAGCTTGAGCATTCCCACCTGCCGTTGCATTTCAACGATGGCCTTCTTGGTCACCTCAGGATAATCCGAAGCCCCGGCTGAATATTTCGCCGCCTTATCGGTATCCATATATTTCATGTCCGGCAAATAGATATCTACGATGCCGTCTAATATCTTCAATATCTCCAAACGCTCGTAGCCGCTGGTATTGTAAACCAAAGGGATAAGAAGTCCTTTCTTCAATGCGATCCGCGTGGCATTGAGGATGTTAGGCATGACATGGGTGGGTGTGACGAGGTTGATGTTATGACAGCCAATCTTCTGAAGGTGAAGCATCCTGTCTGCCAGGTCTTCATCTTGGATTTCCTTTCCCCTTCCCTCGTGAGAAATCGGCCAGTTCTGGCAGAAGATACAGCGAAGGTTGCAATGGGAGAAGAAGATGGTGCCAGACCCTTTGCTACCCACCAGAGACATCTCTTCTCCAAAATGAGGGTGATAGCTGAAAATCACAGGTTTGACCGGAGCTCGACAGAATCCCCTTTCTCCCTTTTGCCGATTCACCCCACACTTTCTTGGACAGAGTTGACAATTTTCGAAGATGGCATAGGCTTGTTTGACCCTCTCGGCCAATTTCCCCTCTATCTCCAATTTTTTGTAGGCTGAAATCCATTGACCATCCTTCTTTTCTGAAGCATTGAGAGAAATTGGAGAAAAGAATAAGGAACCGCCTAAGAATAGAAAATTCTTAATAAAGTCCCGACGTGTAAATTCCATATTGAGTGCTCTAATACTTAATGTATTTATATTACTCCTGTGGGAAACTCTTGTAAAGACACCCCTGCCCACCGGCAGGCAGGCTCGGTCGGGACGGGGGCCGGTAGTCAGGGGTGAGGAGCAAAAGGTATTGACGGCCATATCCATTCCGCGTTAATCTGTTAACATCGAATTAAAAAGGAAATGAAAGCATGGGTGAGCCTTTCAATAACCCACTTCCTTCCAGTATTAAAAACCGAATACTAAGCAAAGCCGAATCCAATTCCCACCAGACAAGGCGGGAGTTTCTAAGACTCTGCGGGGCAAGTTTCTGTATGCTCTCCGCCACATACCTCCTCGGTTTACCAGAAGCCTCCCGGGCACAAATGGCTAAAAAGGGACTCATTAAGACAAAGCTTTCTCCCTATTTCACTTCGCTCGATGGAGGAGAGATCCAGTGTGAACTGTGCCCTCATCGCTGTCGTGTGGCTAAGGGCAAGAGAGGCATTTGCAGGGTGCGTGAAAACCGGGATGGAAAATATTACAGCCTGGTCTATGGAAATCCATGTGCGGTTCACTTAGACCCGATTGAGAAAAAACCCCTTTTCCATGTTCTCCCTGGCACCACTTCGTTTTCCCTCGCCACAGCAGGGTGTAATTTCCATTGCAAATTCTGCCAGAATTGGGAAATCTCCCAGGCCGCTCCGGAGGATCTTTACAGCTACGAGGTGCCACCGGAGTTGATGGTGAACAGGGCGAAAGAAATAGGAGCCCGTTCTGTTGCCTATACTTATGCGGAACCCACCATCTTTTATGAATACATGATCGATATCGGTGCGCTCGTTAAGAAGTCAGGACTTCTGAATGTCTACCACTCCAATGGCTTTATCAATCCAGGCCCACTTAAAAATCTATGTAAAGTGTTAGATGCTGCCAATATCGACTTAAAGGGATTTTCAGACAATTTTTATCAAGAACTGTGCAGTGGGAATCTCGCTCCGGTGCTTGAAACATTGAAGACGCTAAAGCAGGAAAAAGTCCATCTGGAGATCACAAACCTCATCATCCCCACAAAGAATGACGAGATGTCAATGGTAAGAGAGATGTGCCTCTGGATAAAAAAAGAATTGGGACCAGATACTCCAATCCATTTCTCTCGTTTCTATCCTTTATACAAGCTCAAGACCCTTCCCCAAACACCGGTTTCAACACTGGATAAAGCCCGGGCCGTGGCCTTGTCTGTGGGGCTCGAATATGTCTATGTTGGGAATGTCCCGCGTCACGAGGGTGAAAACACCTTTTGCCCGAAGTGCAAAAAAATGCTCATCCAGCGGACAGGATATATGGTTGGAGAGATCAACGTGAAGGCTGGAAAGTGCAAGTACTGTGGGAAGCCCATCCCTGGGATTTGGACCTAACCACCCTTATTCTTCATGACCATTTCTGCCATTCTTGAGCCACCGAATTTAAAGTCCTTGTTTTTTGAAGTCTCTTGAAAGGTCTACATAAAAGTTGGCTCCAGAAATGATCCTCTCTATCTCTTTTCGGTTAACCGTTCTCTTTATTCTCGCCGGCACCCCTACGACCAAAGACCTCGGAGGAATCTTGAAACGATCCTTCACCATCGAATGGGCACCGATCATACAGTCGTCGCCAATTTCTGCAAAAATACCCAGGGTGGTATTCATTCCAATGAGGACATTATTTCCGATTCTGGCACAATGGATGACGGAACCATGGCCCACTGTAACATTATTCCCAATGATGACGTCCGCTATCCCTGCATGGATGACACAGTTATCCTGAATACTACAATTGCACCCAATTTGAATTCGGAATCGATCAGCTCTTAAAACCGCCCCGGGCCAAATACTGGAATTCCTTCCAATGCTTACATCTCCAATGACATAAGCATTCTCGCTGACAAAAACAGAGCGATCAATTCTCGGCTTTTGCCCCCCAAAAGTTTTTATCATAACTTTAATCCACTCCTATTCCACAAGAGCCTCATGCCCTTTCGTCTACGATGGCGATGGGCCTGACCCAGCCTGCGCTGGCCTTCTTGATATTGATAGGAAAACAGCAGACCGTAAACCCGTGAGGTTTTCCAATCGCTGATAAGTTCGCTAACTTCTCCATATGACAATATCCAATTTCAATCCCCGCAAAATGGGCTTCCCAGATAACCTTTGGGTCCCCGGTCTCCTTGAATTCTTTAGCCAGGAAGGGCAAGGGCCTGTCCCAGCTCCAGGCATCAATACCCACCACCTTCACCCCCTTCTCCGTAAGGAACAGGGTGCTTGCCCGATCCATCCCAGCCCCCTTGGTCAAATACTCCGGTCTGCCCCAGGCCGTATCAGCCCCGGTCTGGATGAGAACGATGTCAAGCGGATGGATCTTGTACTTGATTCGTTTTAATTCTTTTTCTATATCCTTCACCGTAATCCTCTCACCATCGGCCTTGTGCCGAAAATCGAGGACTACCCCGTTGTTAAAACACCAGTCAAGAGGGATTTCGTCGATGGTTAACGAAGGTTTTCCCTTATCCATGGTCGGGTGATAATGATAGGGAGCATCCAAATGTGTTCCCGAATGCGTTGTCAAGGTCAGAGTCTCTACGGCCCAACCCAAACCGCCGGGCAACTGTTCAGCGGTTACTCCCGGGAAGAAATCCTTCATTCGTTCAGCGCCCTGGGTGTGATCGGCATAATCGATTTTTGGAATCATCATGGCAGGATCACTCGGGAGTCCTGACTCAATGGGCAAACTCAAATCGACAAACCTTTTCCGTTTCATAGATTACCTTTCCCTTTCGTGAGCGATTTGGCGTCTTCGCGACGAGGGCCTTAAAAGATGACTTCGCCAAAATGGGTAAGGATGATATCGCTGATGACATCTTAAACAATTCTCTATGGCTCCGAACGCATCTTTTCCATGATGGCAGGTTCCCCATCCACTACCCTTCCATCTCGAAGGTAGATGATATGTGAAGAAAAGGCCACGTTTTCAGGATTATGAGTGACCATGACAATCGTCTGTCCTTCTTCATTAAGAGACTTAAAAAGTTCCATCATTTCTGTCCCTGTCTTAGAATCCAGGTTCCCTGTGGGTTCGTCTGCAAGGAGAATGGGCGGTGAATTCACTAACGCCCTGGCAATGGCCACTCTTTCTTGTTCTCCTCCTGATAATTGATCCGGAAGCCTCTTCCCCCTCCCTTTTAAGCCCATCTTCTCCAATATCTCCTCTGCCATATTCAACTGCTCTCGATTCGACTTTTCCGTGATGGAAAGAGGAAGCATCACATTTTCAATCACGGTGAGATAGGGAATCAACTGAAAGGATTGGAAGATGAAACCAAGATATTCTCTTCTGAAATCGGCAAGCTTCTCCAGATGAAGCTTGTATATAGGGATTTCATCCACCACCACCTCACCTTGGGTGGGATGGTTGAGCCCGCCCAAGATGGTAAGAAGTGTGGACTTCCCTGAGCCGGAGGGTCCCATGACAGAGACAAATTCACCCTTCTCAATATTCAGATCCACACCCACGAGAGCCGGCACATGCTCTTCTCCGCTCTCATAGGTCTTCGACAAATCCTTGATCTCAATCAGACTCATAATCGTGTCTTTACACGAAGGTTAAGAATAAGATTGAGGTTAAGGAAAAACATTAAACTCAACCTTAACCTTGACCTTAACCTTTCGTATTTATAGCGCTCTGAGCGCTGCAGTGGGATCCATCTTCGAGGCATGAATAGCCGGGTAGATGCTGGAAAGGATCCCCATGGCCACAGAAAGAAAAACGACACCCACTGCCAAGACGGGATCGACCAATATCCCTCCACCCTTTATCCCCGTGATCACCGGACCGAGAATATAGGAAATTCCAAGGCCGAGGAGGTATCCCATCACTCCTCCGATCAATCCAACGACAAAAGCCTCTAAAAAAATAATCCGGATGATATGTGATTTCCGAAAACCGATGGCACGGAAGATACCAATCTCTCTCTTCCGTTCGTTCACCGAAGCCATCATATTGGTGAACACGATCAGACCTCCGATCAGAAGGACAATGAGTGATACGCCCAAAGAAAATTTCTTGAAGTGGTCTAAGGCTTCCATTTTGGTCTGGAGGGTCTGTTTGATCGCCGTCACCTTCGCATGGGGCAATGCTTTTGAAATTTGGCTAACAATCTCTTCAATCGGGCATGAAATGCAAAAGGCGGAGACTTCAATCAGACTCAACGCTCCGGGTTTCTTCAACACCTCCTGGACGAAAGTCAGGTCGCCCAAAATAAGAAAATCGTCCTGGGAGCCTGTCTCATCCAGGATTCCTGAGATGCTGACTGTCTTTCCGTTGATCGTCAAATGGTCCCCTGCACTCTTAAAGAGTCTAACCGAAACTTCATTTCCGAGGAGGACTCCGTTCCGGCTCTTAGGAACGGCGCCATGGACTTTCCACCACTTCTTGAGTCTGGTTTCTTCCTGGAAAAGAACTCCTGTGAGAAGAATCTTTTTCCCTTCGATCTCCACCACTCCAATCAGTTTAGGAGACACTGTGCTGATATTCTCCTTCACCTCGATCTGCCGAATCTTCGGGATATCTGAGTCTTTCAGGGTTTGAGCATCCACCGAAACCCCGCCTATATTTAAGCCCCCGTAGGAGAGGAAGAGGTCATCCGATCGAGGGATGACGAGGATATTGGCCCCAAACTCGTCAAGCTTGTTGGAGATATCTTCGTTCATCATTCGGGTGATGGAGAGAAGGATCACGACCGTTGTAATGCCTATGGTGAGTCCCAAAATAAGAAAGAGGACCTTGCTCTTTCGTCTCCGCAGATTATTGATAGAGATATCTTTGAGCCTCATTGATGCTCCTTCAACGAACGGGTCCCCCAGCGTTATCGATCGCGCCCTCTCAACTGATTCAGTATTGAATCATGCCTCGGGCAAAAATCATATCGACCATCCAACTGGGAATGGAGAACCTCCTCCTGCCAGTGGCTATTGAAGAGGCGGCAATCTCGATCCTCACAAAAAGGGTCTCCAGTGAGATGAAAGAAAAGTCCCTGCATCGCGTACCCTTTCAAGACTTCGGTCGTCCTCAAATCGCCATGGTCAAGAAACTTCCCTTGATATTCTTCCTTTAACCAGGCTACTGGCGTCCCCATCTGCTTTTTTAGGTAGAATTCTTTGGGTTTTGCAGGTGCTTCCACAAGCCCGGTGAGGGAAATAAGGCTGGGAAAACCATAAAGGCTAACCCTGGCATGATATCTACTGTCATCCCGATCCCACGTTCCAAAGAGTTGATTGGTGAAAAGGAGTATACAATGTTTAGGATCCAGTCCCCCTTTGATGACCAGGTCTGAAATAACTTTTTGATATAAGACTCCCTCATACAGAATGCCAAAACTCTTCCAACCGGGATCGCTGATCCTCCGTTTTTCGTAATCGACTTCGGCTTGGGAAGGAGGCCCCGAAACAAATCTTTTCCCAGGATCTCTCAATCTGATCCGAGCGAATTCCTTTGATGCTTCTTCTATTCTCCTCTTGGAAAATCTTTTGTAGATATCCCCTCGAATGTGGAAGGGGATGTGGGTATTTATTTCGAGGTATTCCCCCAATTGGGTAATGTCCAGGCCATTCAAATCCCCTTCTTCATAAAGATCGATCGCTTCGGGAATCGGAAGAATGAAATCGTTCACTTCTTTTTCACCCTGTAGTAGTTCCAAATCGGGTGCCCTATACCCAAAAAGCTATTCTCTCATCTAAGAGCGATTCCACCAAGTTTCGACTTATCTTGGTCTCACTACAGGGTTCATCTTTTGAAGAATAACCTGAGCGCCTTTTCGTCCCGAAAGCAACATGGCTCCGAAGGTAGGTCCCATCCTTGGCAGGCCATAGGTCGTTGCCACAGCCATCCCTGTCACGATCAAACCAGGATGAGCTTCTCCAGTATGCTCCACTACCAGATCTTCGGACTGTTCCACCCACATGGCACCAAAGCCAGTGGTTTTCAAAATTCCTCTCTCCTCCAGCTTCTTCACCACACAGGCATCATGGCCAGTGGAGTCCACCACAAATTTAGATTCTAAGGCAACGGGGTCCACACACGTAATCTCGCGAGGAAGAGCGTTGACGGGTGTCCAGTTCACCACGGCACCACAGACCCGATTTCCTTCCCTCAGGACCACATCATCAAAGATGGTCATATTAGCGAACTTCACTCCAGCGTCACAGGCTGCGGCGATTAGTTTTGAACAGGCATGAGGGCCATCGGCCACATAGAGGCCTTTCACCGCCTTCTCATAGGGAATACCTAATTCCTCCAATATCTTTTGTCCTGGCTCCCGGACAGTCACCTTATTCATTAGATAACCGCCAATCCAGAAACCTCCTCCGATGTAATTATTCCGTTCTACAATCAGGGTCTTCACCCCTTTTGAGGCAATGTCCCTTCCAGCCATCAACCCGCTGGGTCCTCCTCCGATAATGAGGCAATCGCTCTCCACATATTCAATGAACTGCCGAGCAAAGCTATCGACAATGGCCCGGGTGATTTCCTTTTCACTCACCGGGGTAAAAATTCTTTTTTTCTCAGCCATATTTTCTTGTCCTCCCATCGTTTAATAGTCAACTACTGCGTTATGGGCTATTAGCTATTAGCCATAAGCTAACTACGCCCTTGGCTTCCAACTGAGAACCACTTTCTCTTCAATCAGGACTCGGTCTTTCTCAACCGTACTCGGGATTACTTCAGGTGGGTAATTCATGCAACCACCTTTTATCCCTTTCAGGGTCTCTAAATTCCACTCTGTAGCGCAGGCGTTACAAACGATGGCTTTATCCTGAATGTGAAAACGAGTTGATCGACAGGGCTCACACATGCTAATTGCCGTTACCACTCTTCCAGTTAAGGTGACATAGGCAAGAAGGGGAATCTTCAGCCCCTTGCCTTCGTATTCAAACCGAACCATCTTTTTCTCTTTTACCGCATCAAGAGGGATGGAGATTTTTCCATTTTCAACTTTAGCCTTGATATCGGCCATAGGAATCGTCTGCCCTGAATAGTCCACCCTTTCTAATATCTTCTGTTGAGAAGCAATTTTGGGATTGGCTGTCGTTTTCCCCTGGATGATCCAGAAAGCGACTCCTCCTGCTACAAAAGCGACAATGATTAATGTGATCCACACCCAAGGCGCCTTCTTTTTGCCCAAAACCTTTTCTCTTTTATCCTTCAGTGAAGAATTGGAAAAGAGAAACCCACATTTTTTACAGGAAGTGTTTACATTCTCATTCTTTGTTCGACACTCTGGACATGCCTTCATCAAACAATCCTTCCTTTCTCCCCCCTGAACCTCCCCCCATCCTCTTTCCCCCTCCCCCAAGAAACTGTGTCACAATAAGGGAAGAGATGAATTCAGGTATTCCCGGGACAGACAGGCGGGTGAGAGAGAGCTTTAGAGCGGAACCTTCGAAGGATTTAAGGTAGAGGCTTCAAACAAATGAAAAAACTTTCTTTTGGGCAACAAGGATCATTACCCATAACCTCTAAAAACCGCATTCTAAAGTTCTCGAAGACCCGGTTGTCTGGCCGGGGAATACCCCTTATTCAACCCTCCACTTGGTTAAGACACAGTGTCCGCGGTAGGCAGGGGTGGAGGTATCACTCATTGATCATCAGGCTCTCAATTTCTCTTCTCGAAATAGGTGAAGCAGAAAGAGACCGTTGGTGATCTTCCTCAGCACCTTTACAGGTTACTTCTGCATTCCCTGAATCTTTTGCCTTACTATAATGAGCCGTGACGGCTGCCGCCTTCTCGATATCTCCTGCATCAAGCTTCCCCCTGAGCAAAGAAACGGGTCCTGGGAAATTGGAAACCTTTAATAAAATATCATTCTTCCGAGCAAAGGTCTCGATCTTTTGATTCTCCTCCTCATTCCTCCCAACGACCAATTTCACTCCTTCGGAGAACCGAAAATGTCTCCCCATCTTAAGAAGGTGAACATCGTTTAGGGAAAAATCAGGTTGGTGGAGCATCAAATCTTTCATCCGTTTTGCGAATCCAGGATCTGTCAGAAGACACCCTCCTGCAGGACATGGATAGTCATGAATGCCGTAATGCTCTGCCAGCTCGATCTGCGGCTTTCTTGAACGGCCCTGAAAGTTTAGCAGCTTCTTCCGATCCACCCATCCTTCTTTTTCCGGAATGGTGATTGGAAGGACATTGGCAGAGAGGGGGCGCAAGATCAAACCCTCGAGCCCCGCTTCCTTTTCAATCAGCCGCATCGCGTCTTTTCTCTGGGACATGGGTCTTTGTCCCAACACCTCACCCGTAACAATGAAAGCGGCTCCTGACTCTTCCATATACGCCTTTGCCTTCTTCAGCATGAAGATCCGGCAATCGATGCACGGATTCATATTTCTTCCATAGCCATGTTTGGGATGCTTCACGACACCAAGGTACTCTTCGGAAACGTTGAATACCCTTAAAGGAATGCCCAAGGTTTCAACGGCCTTCTGAGAAGCCAGACAGGTTGCTCCCCGAGTGGTGCAGGTGCAAAAGACGGTCATAAAATTGAGGGCCTCTAATTCAACCCCTTGCTCTATGACGACCTTGGCAGCGAGTGTACTATCGAGCCCTCCGGATAGAAGAGCGATGGACTTCATCCTAAAACCTCATTCATCGATCCAGAGCGAAAACCCTGAAGGTCCAATGTAATATAGCGATAACCAATCCCTTTCAGATGACTCACCACTTTTTCTCTCAATGATCCATTCATCAAACGTGACATCTCTTCGCTGAGGATTTCGATTCTTGCCAGACTCCCATAATGACGCACGCGAACCTGTTTGAATCCCAGTCCAAATAAAAAATCCTCTGCTTCATCGACCATTCTCAACCCTTGCTCAGTGATCTCTTCTCCATAAGGAAATCGCGAGGCGAGGCAGGCGAAGGAAGGTTTATCCCAAGTGGGAAGCCCCAACTCTTTGGATAATTCTCTCACCTCTGTTTTTGTGAACAATGCTTCTTTGAGCGGGCTTCTGATTCCCAACTCCTGAATCGCCATCCTCCCAGGCCTATGGTCCTTGTCGTCATCCAGGGTGGAACCTTCAACGATAAAACGGATCGATTCTTCTTTGGCTATCTCAAGTAATTCTCTGAAGAGCTTCTCTTTACAATAGTAGCACCGGTTGGGAGGATTTTCAGAGAATCCAGGAATCTCCAACTCATTCGATTCGATCAAGCGGTGTCTGACTCCTAAGGTCTGGATCAATTTCTTGACTCCTGCTAATTCCCTTTCAGGATAAAGAGGAGAGCGTGCCGTGACAGCGAATACATTCTTATCCCCCAGGGTATCTTGAGCTACTTTGAGAAGGAGTGTACTATCCACCCCTCCTGAAAAGGCCACCAGCACCCTCCCCATAGATCGAAAGATCCCTTTTAGCCGTCCGAATTTCTCTTCAATTAATCGATCCATATTGTCTAAGTGTGAGGTGGTATTGCTCAGTGTTCTGCAGGTTGTTAGTTGTCAGTTGTTCATTGTCCATTGTTCATCGTCCATTGTTAATTGATAACTTCTTTGATCCACCCTCCTCCAAGTACTGTTTCCCCATCATAGAAAACAGCCGCCTGCCCGGGGGTGATGGCCTTCTGAGGGGATTTAAACTTCACTTCCAAATCACCCTCTCCTTTGGGAGAAATGCTGGCCTCTGACCCCGGATGGTTATACCTGATCTTCACCTGTGTGTGATGGGAAGGAATCATTTTCTGTGGCACAATCCAGTTGACAGAATCAACGAGGAATGTGTCACCATAGACTTCTTCTTCTCCTCCCACAACAATCACGTTCTTTTCTCGATCGATCCCTATCACATAGAGAGGCCTTCCTTTGGCCAGGCGCAGACCTCTTCGTTGGCCGATGGTATAGAAAGGGATTCCTTTATGCTTTCCCAAAACATTCCCTCTCCGATCCACTATGGTCCCGGGTCCAAAGGACTTTTCTAACCTCTCGGATAAAAAGAAATGATAAGAGGATTCCTGAATAAAACAGACTTCCTGACTTTCGGGTTTGTCATGGACTCGAAGACCTTTTTGAAGCGCCATTTTCCTCACTTCCTCTTTTCGAAGTCCTCCCAATGGAAAGAGGGTATGGCCTAATTGGTCTTGAGTTAAAGAAAAGAGGACGTAGGATTGATCCTTCTTCGGATCCACCCCTTTTTTTAAGAGATAACGCCCCATCCTTTCATCGAAATCCAATCTTGCATAATGGCCGGTGGCAACAAAATCGGCCTCCAGTTCCAACGCCTTCCTTAAAAAAGAACCGAACTTAATTTTCTCATTGCAGAAGATACAAGGATTGGGCGTTTTCCCCTTCGCGTATTCTTCGCAAAAATATTGGACGACTTCTTTCTCAAACTCCTCTTTCAGATGGAAAACATGAAAAGGAATCCCAAGTTGAAGAGCAACACGTCTGGCGTCCTCGATATCGGCCAGGGAACAACATCGCGCCAGCCCTCCCTGGGCCTTATCCATCATCCCGATGCACATGGTTGCTCCAATCACTTCGTAGCCCTTCTGCTTGAGAAGCCAGGCAGTCGTGCTCGAGTCAACCCCCCCACTCATGGCAACCACTACCCTTTGACTCATCTCCGCTTCACCCTTTTAGGGGATCATCGGCATTCCTGCCTACCGGCAGGCCCTGAACCTAGCATGGTACAGGGCAGGCAGGCATTGCCGACGATATCTCAATTCGCCCCCATCAATGAAGGCGCTACAATGTTTATCAAAACATAAAAATTAGAAATGGTTTATGAATTGATATTGGTTAACGAGAATCTCTGCGCTTGGACCCTTGAATCCTTGGCCCCTTGTCCCCTTATTAAAAGAGGATTTCCATGGCCTGATAAGGACAGACTGGGATGCACAGTTCGCAGGCGATGCACTTGTCTCGTTTAAAGGAGACCTCCATATTCGCCCTTTGGACATCCAGTGCCTTCGTAGGACAGACGCTGATGCAGGCCGTGCAGTGGGTACAACGATCCTCATGCCATTTGACGTCCTGAGCCAAAGACTGGATCTCCACACCTATCTCGCCGAGATATTTAAGCCCTGCCTCCATACCGGCCCTCTTCCCGGTGAGCTCTAATACGAGTCTTCCCTCCTCCTTGGGGGTAATCCGGGCTCTCATAATATTAACGATCAAATCATAATCCTTGACGAGCTTCGAGATCACCGGCTGATCGACGAGATGGGAAGGATAATTAAGAACAATTCTCTTTTTCTGCATGGGGCACCCCCTCTTGATCTAAAATTCCAAATGACCCAAACGACTTCAAATCCCCCCAACCCCCCTTTGCTAAAGGGGGGCGAGGGGGGATTCATGATTTTCATATTTCGTGGGTAGCCAAATCGGCCATGGGCAATTTGTTTCTAATTTGATGCTTGCCCTGCACCCTATTAGGTACAGGGCTTGTCATTTAGTGCTTATTCCTAATTCTTTTTAATGGGTCGCTCTTTTATGGTTTTAAAAACGATCCCTGAATCGGCAGAAGGGAGAGGTTCCACGGGTTGGGTCACAAAGAACTTTCCCGCTTCGATCCACCCCTTCAAGGTCTGAGCGACCTCCCTTGCTTTCAGATAACTGGAAAGGCCAGCGGTTGGAATCTCTTTTCCCTGAACCGTAATTCTCCCGCTCTTCAGTTGCTTATAATCCACCTCTCCGATGCTTCCGGGAACACATTGAGGATAGGACTCGCTATAGTCCACTACTTGAGCCAATATCTCCTCGTCCCTAACAGCAGTATACCGAAGTATCTCCTCATTTAATACGGGAATGGGAACTCCAATACCTACGGTAAGGGTCACCCCATACCCCGTATAGGAAGTTCCTCTAAGCCATTTTGGGCTCATCAGTTTGAGGTCTCCAGTGACGCAGAGTGTGCCGGAAGGGGTTTTAGGAACTCCTCCTTCCGTCCTTTTTACTCCCGGGTTATGCTGAGTTCCATTTCCCACGACATACCCAATCCCTCCACCCAGGAAGATACGGGTTCCAATGCCTATGGTTTTGTAAAAAGGATCATTCATGAGGGGACTCAACTGTCCGGCATTACAATAGTTAGCATTGGCCATCTTGGGCTGAAGAACACCCATATAGGTATAGATCACTTGATCCGAAAGATTGACAGCAACATTATAGTTTTGGTAGGCATTTCTTATGTTGAAAAGAACTGCCTCGTTCATATCCTTGAGGGAGATATAAGTCTCCAAGGTTTTCCGGGGATAACAATCCGTTCCATAAGCCGTTGCAGTGAGTCTCACATCCTTCCCGGCGACCAGTTCCTCAATCACATAGGCTCCCCCATAAGCGAACTTTCCCGGATAGATTTTATTCCTCGGATCATCATCTGGCATGGCAGTCGCTCCCAAGAAAAAATCCACGGCTGCAAGACCTGTATAAACCGGGACATCATTGAGATAGGTCTTTCCCCCTCCCAATTTGATCCGGGGTTTTGTGTGTCCCACATTGAAGTAGGCTCCAGAGGAACACATCGGACCAAAGGTCCCAGTGGTCACCACATCCACTTCGTGAGCTACCTTTTTTACCCCCTTTTCAGCAACATAATCTATAATCTCCTCGGCCGTGAACACAACCGCCTTCCCTTTCCTAATCTTCTCATTTATTTCCTCAATGGTTTTGGCCATGTCTTTCCTCCCTCAATTCGCCTATAGCGTATGGCGTATAGCTGATGGTCTTTTTTCTCATTCTTCAGGTTCTTGTTCTTGGCTATCAGCTATTAGCTATCAGCCATTTCCTCCCTTTTTCGGGGCCACCCATGATCCATAACATAAAATCGCCTCCTCTTTTCAGTTCGGAGTTCGAAGTTATGAGTTCGGAGTTAAACTGAATTGCTCCGAACTCCGAACTAATTACTCCGAACTTTTATTTCAGCCCATTAAACAGCCAAGTGCTGATATATCGTTCTCCCGTATCGGGTAGGATGACGACAATCATCTTCCCTTCACTCTCTTGCCTCTTTGCTACCTCGATGGCTGCCCATGCCGCTGCACCGGAAGAGATTCCTGCCAATACCCCCTCTTCCTTGGCCAGCCTTCTTGCCAACGCCCCGGCCTCCTCATTCGATACTTTGATCACCTCATCGACCAAGTCCACTCGATACACTTCTGGAACAAAACCTGCACCGATCCCCTGAATCTTATGGGGCCCGGGTCTCCCTCCAGAAAGGACCGGAGAATTCTCCGGTTCTACGGCAATGGCTTTGAATCCTGGTTTCCTTTTCTTGAGGACTTCAGAAATTCCGCTAATCGTCCCTCCTGTTCCCACCCCCGCCACTAACACATCAACTTTCCCATCGGTATCTTCCCAGATTTCCAAAGCAGTGGTCTTTCGGTGGATTTCTGGATTGGCAGGATTTTTAAATTGCTGCGGGACAAAATATCGAGCATCGTTTGAAGCCATCTCCTCCGCCACCTTCACCGCACCAGTCATCCCATCGTTTCCAGGCGTCAGAATCAACTCTGCTCCAAACATCCTGAGAAGATGAATTCGTTCAGACGACATGGTATCGGGCATCGTCAGAACCAACCGATAACCCTTCGCAGCGCAGATAAATGCCAAAGCGATTCCTGTATTTCCACTGGTAGGTTCCAAAATAACCGTATCTTCCTTGATCAACCCTGCCTTCTCAGCCGTCTCAATCATTGAATAACCGATGCGGTCTTTAACACTTCCACAAGGGTTAAAAGATTCAAGCTTCGCTATGACTTCTCCCTTACACCCTGTGGTGATTCGGTTCAATCTCAATAAAGGAGTATGCCCTATCAATTCAGAAATGAAGTTGGCTATTTTCGCCATCTCTTTTCCTCTCAGTAAACTACTATCGCCTCAAGGCGATAGCTTTAGGGATCAAGGATGCGAGCCTGCCTGCCGGTAGGCAGGGATTCAAGGGTTCGAGTTAAAAGCATTCAAACATGTTTGGTGAACCCTTAACCCCTGGAACCCTTTCAATCTATTATATCTGGTACATGGAAGAATCGTTTCCTTCTTTTTCTTTTTTTCGATTCACCATATCTTCTAAAGTAACTGAATAAAATATTTTAGATATGGCATCTGAAACTTCCTTCCAAATATCTCGAGTGACACACGACTTAACTCTCTGGCAGGTCTTTGAATCATGCAAACATTCAAGCAAATTGAGCGGCCCCTCCAAAGTCTCAACCACATCATACAAACAGATTTCAGAAGGAGGTTTGGCTAATGAATATCCGCCTTTGGACCCACGAATCGATTTCACCAAACCAGCCGCACGAAGCGGATTAATGACCTGTTCAAGATATTTTAGGGATATGTCTTCTTTCTTGGCGATCTCCTTTAATTCAATAGGCCCCTCTCCATAATGAGAGGCAAGCTTTAACATCGCCCTTGCCCCGTATCTGATTTTTGTTGATATTTTCATAGGTTATGAAATCATACTTTTTCTATAGGAATTAAACCCTATTAACCTAATCCTCCATTTGTTGTCAAGGGGTGTTATAGAATTTTTGGAATTAAATGAGTGGGGGAAAAGTGAAGGGGTTTTTCTAAACTACCTTTAACACCAAAACCTTTTTCGTCTTCTCAGTGACCTTTACCCGTTCATCAATTCTATATCCGACTATCCATGCAACCATCTCTCCGGAAATGAGCAGAGGGACCTTGGGTCTCTCAAACCTTGGGACCTTATGATCGATAAAAAAATTCTTCAACTTCTGAGTTCCTTTCACCCCCAACGGATGGAATCGATCGCCTGGTCTGAAATTCCTCATCTTCAATGGAAACTGAAGACTTCCGTAATCCATCAGAGCTGTGTTGGGAGGGCCATTGTAATTTCTAAATTCATCTCGATCCGCCTCCTCAATCACCACCTCTTTTCCGATCTCTTCGATAAAGATACGGCCTGGGGAAGTGAGTTCAACTTCAAAAGGCGGAATGGGTTTTACCTTTCCCTTCGCCAATAAAACCGCATCATACCGCTTCTCAACCCATACTCCATGGGGTAGCCCTAAAAGAAAACTCGCGGAAGCCTGGTGCAATTCCTTATAAATTTTATGAACCTCCGACCACTCTTCTTCCTCCATGAGCATTCCCCGGTCATCGATTCTCCCTAATATTTTCTTGATGACTCTCCACTGAATAGCCTCATGAAGGGATTGGTATTCTGAGAATTTGAAAGAAAGGATATCCCCCTCCTTCTGGACAATCTTTTGAAATGCCGCCTCTGCTCCCCTCTCCAAATAATCGTTTTCTTCCCTGAGAATGTTCGAGGTCCTCAGGAGGATCTCTTTGAAGTTGGGTTGATACTCCTTTTCTATCAGAGGGATCAGGGTCAGGCGTATTCTATTCCGAAGGTAGTCATTCTTTAGATTTGACGAGTCGAGTAGAAAAGGAATCTTTTTTTCGATGGCAAAGGATTGGATTTCCCCTCTCCACACTTCAAGGAGAGGCCGAATCACTCTTCCTTCCCGAATGGGGAGCATCCCTTTTAACCCCTGTAACCCGGATCCTCTGATCAGTCTTATCAGGACAGTCTCCACCTGATCCTCTGCATGGTGACCGAGTGCAATTTTTTGGGCATGATGCTTTTGGAGAAGGTGATAGAAGAAATGGAAACGAATCCTTCTGGCGGCATCCTGGGGAGAGAGTCCTCCCAGTTTTTGAAATTCCTTCACATTGAATTGCCCATATTCAAAAGGTAAGCCGAGCCGTGCTGACTCCTTCTGAACGAGCTCGGCTTCTTTTTCCGACTCCTCGGGTCGGAAGCCATGATTGACATGGGCGACGATGAGAGAAAGGTCAAACGCTTCGTGGCAGGCACTTAATAAATGGAGGAGGACCATTGAATCCACTCCCGCAGAGACACCCACAATCAAACGTTCGCCCTTTTCTAAGAGATGGTAGCGGTCAATAGCCCTTTTGAACTGGTTGAATAACATACTCCACTCTTACATCTTCTTTTCTCCTAACGGACCGACTCGAATCTCTACCAGTACCGTACCATACCATTTCTCAACAATCTTGATCGTACAGGTCTTATCGGGTTTTGAGAAATTGAGCATGGACTCTTTCCCCCTAAAACTGTTCACCGATTTCCAATGGTCTTTTTCCATGTGGTAGTTAAAGAATTCGATCAAGGAGTCCACTTCGAGACGCCATTTTGTAAAGACCAAAACACCTGCTTTGAATCCGGGGGTCTCGTAGACGAAGGATTTATTGGGCTTATAATTTAATTCGCTTGGAACAATGACATCGTCAAAATAATACTTACCCATCCCCTCCCCTTCTGCCTTTACCCCACCCGTTGCTCCTGCAGGTTGACCTGATTGACGTTCTTTAACCGTTGTCGAACAACCGATCCATGCCACGCTCAAAAGGATCACCCCTAACAAAGCAATCATCGATTTCCTTTGAAAGATCATTTGTATCATCGTCTCCTCCTTTGTGATGAAATATAAGATGATAAAAAATTTTTACCATTCCACAGGAAGAAAAGCAAGGGGAAATAAAAAAGGCCCGCATCGCAGGCCTAAAGGTGGATCATTTTGAAAGCCTCGATTAACGAATCATCCCAAATCCTTGATTTCCGTACCCCTCACCAGGGTAATAAAGATCGACTCTGATATAACCCAACCTTGGGAGATCCCCCTGGTCGAAAGGCGCAGGCAGGTGATACGCATATTGTCCCGGCGTTATCTCGAAACTAAATGGGAAAACAACCTCGTTACTTTCATTCCCGGCCTTGTCAACCACTGAAACCCTCAAGGTGATTTGTGTCCACTCTCTCAAATAGGAGGCTTTCGAACTGAAGGTATTCCACTGGAGATAGCCTTTAAAATGTTTTTGGTACGGGGACTTGAGATAGATCCAATCGGTCGGATAATGACCATAGCCGGTCTGATCCACCACTGCTGCAATCCTCAGCATATCACCATCGGGGTCCTCCGCCTCGATGTAGATTTTCCAGATATATCCATAATATCCCTTCTCCACTGCAAAAGAGTGGGTAATTATTGGGGCATAGGTACCTGGTTTGGGTGGACCCCCAGTATATGGAAACAATTGTGTCCAGCCTTGGCCGGGCACAAAAAAGCTTAATGCTAACAAAAGGCTAGTCAAATAAAGGATTTTTCTTGAATTCATGAACAACACCTCCCTTCTATAATTTAAAGATAATATCAAGGAGTGCGAATATCAAGGAAGCTAAGAATGATAAATAGGCTGGGTTAGGCTTTTGGGTCGATGAACCATCATGACAACGATTAAGGGGGCTACTAGGGTTTATTTCTTTTGGATCGTAAAGGCTTCAATTTACCCCGTTAGAAATAATGCCCCGCTGCTCTGCCCTGTACACCATGCGGTGCAGGGCTCTGGAGCGGGATTAGATTTTAGAATAATTCCGGCGGGGTTTAATGCCCCGCTCGGTTTCGAGTCCCGCTATAGCGGGACTGTAATTTCTAACGGGGTTTACCTTTTCGAAATGTCATGGCCTCCTTTCTCGCCTCTTCAAAGATCTCTTTGAGAGGAACTCTCTTTTCTAATGCCAGTCTTTTACAATCCTCATATTCCGGGGAAAGGTTGATGACTTTCCCTTCCCATCTGGCCAATTTGAAACGGATTCTTCCATACTTCGTTTGAAGAGGGAGGATTTCTCGATCGGTCTTTGCCCTCTCCTCCTCATGCCACCTGAGACCAAGAGTGGTCGTCTCCCTTAAAAGAAATGTTGTGACAGAAGGCAGCTTTTCAGGGGGGGAGATCACCGTGAGAAGATGGCCTGGACGATTCTTCTTCATCAGGACGGGAGTGATAAAGACATCCAGAACCTCCATGGCGAAAAGTTTTTCCATCACATAGTCATAGAATTGAGGGTTCATGTCATCAATATTCGTTTCAATGACTACGACCTTCTCTTTTCCGGAGGTCGATTCCGAAGTCCCGATGATCAACCTCAGGAGATTGGGATGGGGAAGGTCATCCCGGCCAGCCCCGTGCCCAATTCGTTCTACGTTGATCAAAGGCATGGAACCAAATTCAGAACCCAATGTGGTGAGGATCGCAGCGCCCGTTGGAGTGAGAAGTTCTCTCTCCACCCCCGATGAATAGACGGGTTTCCCTTCCATCAAAGAGAGTGTGGCAGGGGCTGGAACGGGAAGGATTCCGTGTTCGCATTTTACAAACCCTCCTCCCACATTCACCTTGGAGACATAGATCTTTTCAATCCCAAGATGCCGAATGCCCCAAACCGAACCGACAATGTCGACGATGGAATCCAGTCCGCCCAATTCATGAAAGTGGACCTCCTCCTTGGGCATTCGATGGATCTTTCCCTCCACCGAAGCGATTCGCTCAAAAATCTCCCTGCTCTTCTCTTTTACGTCAGCCTCTACACCGCTTCTTTCAACAATCCTCAGGATCTCTTTCAAATTGCGATGGGATCTTTTCTCATTTCTCCCTTCTACGGTGACTTGGGTGGCAGCGAGACCCGCCTTTAAGACCCTCTCAGTTTTTAAATGGACCGTTGGGATACGAAGCTTTTTAAACTCTTGTCTCAATCGTTGAGGGCTTAACCCGGCATCGATCAGGGAGCCGAGAATCATATCCCCGCTGGCTCCGGAAAAACAATCGAAATAGGCGATTCGCATAGTTCATCCTCGAGATCCTAATTTTTACCTTATTATCGGAAAGATAAGAGATAAAATCAAATGAATTTTATTGACAATTGGTGGGGATTCAGTAAAATTGAGTAGTCTGGCGGTGTAGCTCAGTCGGTCAGAGCATGCGGCTCATATCCGCAGTGTCCGGGGTTCAAATCCCTGCACCGCCACCAATTCTTTTCTTTTCCTGTCTATCAGTCCGCTTATTTTGAAGGTTCCCAGGTTCACCCTTTCTTATCAAAGATCATGTCCTGCAAAATCGGTCAGATCTTTTTCTCTCAGAAGCCTCCTTTTCCATGTTTCAAGAGAAGGAATGATATGCGGGAGGAGTCGCAGAGAATAATAAGGCGGGAGCAGAGGAAGACCGACCAGATCTCCATAGATGACCAGCATAAAGAGGTTATCCAGGTGTCCTCTTTCCTTCTTCATGACCAGAACCGTCTCATGGAGCAACAGTCCATACATGATCTCCCCGAACACCTTTCGAGGGCCTTTCAGTCTCGCCGCGAGAGAGGAAAATAATTCTTTAATCAAACAGAATCCCTCCTTTTTTACGGATGACACCGTTTTGCATTAGGTCCATTTTTTAAGTAACTTGACCACATCCCCGAGGCCAGACCCCAGGCTTCTCGCTACACTTCTTGACAGGCGTTTTCAGACCCTTCCGAATGGATTCTCTCATGCCGGGAATCGATAACAAATAAAATGTTTCTTGAATGGACCGTCAGTCGCCTTCGGAGATCAAGACAGCGTTTGACCTCTTACCCGTGATCTGGATCGGCTCGTGGGATTCGCCAGCCTGGTCGAGCAATTTATAGAGGTTGGCCCGAGCTTCTGTCGCCTTAATCGTTGTCACACGGATCACTTCAATATTTAACGTACATTAAAACGTACGCAATGTCGAGGGGGTGAAGCTTTCAGCCTTGAGCATCCTAAGAATTCCGTGTTCCGAATTCTACATTCTGCATTCGGGAGATTCTTCTTTTCAAATGTTTTAAATTTCTAAATCTGCAATCCGATGTCTGCATTGGAGAAGGTCAACTGTTTTATGGATGACCCCGCTGTGCTATCTGCGGTTTTAATGTTAAAAACGGTGCTCTAAGCCTGAAATCAGCCTCTTTTTTTTAGGAAATATTAATTCGAACAAACAATTAACTTGGTCCGACCCCAATTCCAGAATTCCAGCCACAATAACTACCTAATAAGGACACTCTTTTTTGCATCAGACTTATTCCAAACCCCATTTTAGAAGCTCAAAGGGAATTTAAGGCGATCAAAAATTTTTATTGACAATCGTTTTTAAACTTTGTATGATTTGTCATCACATTTCACCATAATTAATCAAAACGATGCATTAAAATGGCTAACCAAAGATTGAGGCAACGGATTACCATAAGTCTTGATAAGGAGGTATTGGAGACTCTTTCATCCATTGCTTCCCAAAATGACGTTTCAATAGCCCGGGTCATCCGATATGCGGTGGATAACTTGCTGAAAGAATGGAAAGAAGGCCGTCAACATCAACTTCAACTTTTTCTTCCTTTAGGCGGAAAAAAGGAGGTTGCAGTCACATGATAGATTTAACTGGAGCTTTTGAGAGAAATGCTTTCACAATTGAGGGTGAGCAGAAGAAACCTGAGGGTCTCAAGATAGAGCAGGTGACAGCAAGAGACCAGAAGCATCTTGAAATGGCAGCTGAATGGTTAGGGGGAAAGACAAATGGAAGCCGATTTCATCCCTCAACCGCTTTGGGGGAACGTGAAATTTTCTCAAATGTGGAGGCGGTAGGAAGGAATTGGCAACATCTTGAATTGGCCTATGAATGGTTAAAGATCAGAGAAAAAATTATGCCATTGATTCTTAAACGACGAATTTGGTGGGAACCCGTTGACGAAGCTACCAGCTACGTGGTGTATGTAAGCAAGGATAGAACAATTTTTGAGCCTACTAAATTCTTACGGGAGGCTACTCATGGGATAATCTCTAAGGAAGTCACTGGGAAAATAGAGTTGATCATCCCAGATGAGTGGCCTGAGTTCCCCATGGAACCGGGAACTTACCATATCGGGATTACTGTTCGAGACTGCGTGGGGAATGAAAGTGATCCTTTGTTATTGGCCGGGCAATTCAAATTCTTTGCCCCCGTTGCACCAGCGAAGGGTGGGATCGAGACTCTTTAATTGAAATAATTCATCACACGGGTAATACAATCGTCGAAGAGCAAAAGCAGGGTCAAAAAGAGTTCTGCCTTTTTTATTATTACGTATAACAAATGGTAATCAACGGAACGAATCCAAGGTTTTGATTTGTTTTTCAGATCGAAGCCATCTGGAAAGGGCAGATCTTGGCAAGATATCTGGAGGTAAGAGTTCAAAATTCTTCTTTGCCGGTGTGTTTGCTTCTTCCTGAAACTCCCATGCCGACCAGTCGGCACAAAGGACAATGAAACCTTAAGAGCGTGGATGCATAAGCTCGGGATAGTCGGGCCGGAGACCAAGGAGTCAGATTAAGCTGTCTCGCTCTTCTCAAAGTATCCCTCAATATATTGAGGTTCCACCAAATATTGAGGTCAAACAAATCATTTCATAATTCTATACTGTTCTCTCCTATTAATCTAATCGCCTGTTATTAAAGGATGATTCCAAACTTCTGATTTTACCCGGTTGTTGGCAGGCCATTTGCAATAACTACTTATATGATCCAGGTTTACCATTACCCCGTAAAACATGAGGTATTCGGTGTGAAGAGGAAGGGCTAAGGAGGGAGGATGAAAATTAAAAGGATATTTCTTGCCGTGCTGCTCGCAGCGTTTATGCTTTCGGCGTGCGTGGTGGTGCCCGGACGTCGAGGCCATGGTGTAGTCGTGGTGCCGCCTCTTCCGTCGATTGTAGTGTTGGACGAAGAACCATACTACCATCACAGCGGATATTACTATCACTACCAAAACGACCGCTGGTCCTACTCAAACTCAAGGAGCGGATCCTGGGTAGAGCTGCCAAGGGACCACTACCCAAAAGAGGTCAGGTTCAAGGAGAAGGGTAGGGGCGATGAAAGAGGCCGGGATTTGAAGCGCGGGCACGACAAGCACGATAAGGATTAAAGAGCGCCAGTACAAGCCCGCCCGGAAACGTCGTGGCGTCATAAGAAAACCGTAGCTCTACTTCTTAGACGAGATAGGGAAGTTTACCGTGTGACTGAAGGACTCCGCTGCGACATGACTTGTTAAATAAAGGCCGGCGAGCTGTCAATACGATTCGCGGTAACCCGACGCAATGACATGAGGCACACACCTAATCAAAAAGGAGAAATCAGATGAACAAGAAATCTTTTTCAGTTTTGAGCATGCTCATCATCGCTGTATTGATGGCTGCCATCTCGGCGGTTTACGCACAGACATCGCCTGGCGATTTCACGAACGAGCCCGACAAGACCATGGCGTCTGCCCACGAATCGTTTCTCAAGGGGGAGATGAACAAGGCGGCCGAGCAGATCAACAAGGCAGCGGCTTATGTGAAGAAGGAGGCGGACAAAGTTGCCAAGGACACCAAAGAGGGCGTGAAGAAGGGCACCGTGAAGTCGAGCGACGAGCTGAAAAAAAACGTTTGCCAAGGTGGACTACGAGCTTGCCAAGGCCTGGCATAAGACCGCGGATGAGGCTAAGAAATCGGGCAAGGATCCGAGCAATGCGCTCAAGGAGGCCGGTGCCTGGATAGAGGGCGCGGCCAAATGGTCTGTTACCCAACTGAAAGAGGGTACGCAGGCGTCCGTCGAAGCGGTCAAGAAGGTCGGTAAAGGAGCAGCTAAAGGCGTAAAGGCAGGTGCCGAAGAAGTCGATAGGTTGTTTAAAGGCATCGGTGAAGGCATCGAGGATGTGGGCCGCAAGCTATAAGGGGGCAGAATACCGGAACGTGCTCCAATGTAGAAAAAAGCAATCAATGGAGCCCCGCGAGCAAAGCCCGCGGTACTCCTAAGTGAAAACCATCTAAGCCAAGGCTTTACTGAGTTATATGCCAACTGAGTTAGAAGATATCGGCCGAATAATCAATTCGCACATTTGTCCACGTGCAAAGGCGGTGGCACTGACTGTGGAGCGATTCATCTTCACCGTCGCTTGATGCGGACACGGTGTCGAATCTGACCGAACAAAAAAAGGAAGGGGAGTGTGAATAATTTCCCCATTCTTTACGTCTAACTAACATAAAGAGGCAACAGTAAAAAATGTTTCGTGGGGTATTCTTTTTCCAGAGGACAAATCTAAAATGTGGTTAAATACTTAAAGGGGGTGAAATGAATGAAAAAGATTGCTTTGATGATTTTATTGTTGGTTTTGGCTTCGGGGTTGGTAGGGTGCCCCTGGCATCACCACGGCCGTCACTCTGACTCCCATCACCACTACGGTTCAAGATGAGAGGGCTATTAAATTCTGAACTATCTTTTTCCAACTTTTATAAATATTAAAAGAAGTCTGAATTATTTTATAAGCTATATGGCATCGGATAAGGATAAAGGAGGCAACAAAATGAAAAAGTTACTTTTTGGAGCAATGCTTTTTGCGTTGGTAATTGTCGTTCCTATTCCAACGATGGCAGCGGTAGATATACGCATTAGTTTTCCTCTACCACCACCCATCGTATTTGCCTCACCACCAGAGTTAATAGTGTTACCTGATACGTATGTCTACGTTGCCCCTGACTATGATGATGTAGACATCTATTTCTGGAGTGGGTGGTGGTGGCGTTTTTGGGAAGGGCGTTGGTATCGCTCACGTTATTATAACCGGGGCTGGGGTTATTATAACAATATTCCAAGTTTTTATTTTGATGTAGACCCAGGTTGGAGAGGATACTACAGA
>Ga0256868_10000304_pt1 | contig 29494 bp, 22 predicted proteins | sample RVTome_13_FD_187341 | JGI IMG/M metagenome (GOLD analysis project Ga0256868, IMG submission 187341) | Soil microbial communities from uranium-contaminated site in the Upper Colorado River Basin, Wyoming, United States - RVT92D227 HiSeq ...
TCAATCCAGCCATGACGGTCGCCAGGCAACTATCTGAAGTGATGCAGTTGCATCTGAATATGGACAATCAAGCAGCCAAGGAACGAAGCATTGAGCTACTCGGGTTAGTGGGCATCTCCGATGCAGAGCGCCGGGTAGATGACTACCCCCATCAGTTTAGCGGCGGCATGCGCCAACGGGTGATGGTGGCCATGGCGGTGTCGTGCAACCCCAAGCTCATAATTGCCGATGAACCCACCACAGCACTGGACGCTACCATCCAGGCCCAGTTGTTAGAGCTGATGAAGGATATTGTGGTCCGCTTCAAAACGGCCATGGTATTGGTTACGCACAATCTTGGCATTGTTGCCCGCTATGCTCAGCGAATCAATGTGATGTATGCTGGGCGCATTGTAGAATCGGGTACTGTTAAAGAGGTATGGGACAACCCACTCCATCCCTACACCATCGGCCTGCTCCAGTGTGTGCCCAAATTGGGGAAAAAAATGGTGCCCATTGAAGGATTTCCCCCTCATCTGATTAATATGCGGCCTACCTGCCCCTTCTTACCGCGTTGTGGATATCAAACCGAGAAGTGCGGCAAGGAACCATGGGCTGAATTAATGTTTGTAGAGGGCCAGCACTATGTTGGATGTCATGTGGATACCAGGTCGGTTGGCCCAACGACTCCAATCACGCCTGAGCGGGAAAAGAGGGCCGACAAAACGCTGCACGTCACGGCGAGGCCAGAAGTGCCCTGCCCCGAAGTGCCTGAATCCGGGGGCGGCATGAAGCCAAGGCAGAATGACATCATTCTCGATGTGAAGGACTTGCGAATGTATTTTCCCGTGACGAGGGGGCTTCTGCGGCGTAAGATTGCCGATGTGAAGGCGGTCGATAACGTGAGTTTTCAGATAAGAAAGGGAGAAACGTTAGGTCTGGTTGGGGAGAGCGGTTGTGGTAAGACCACTGTGGGTCGTTGCGCTCAGCGCTTATACCGCCCGACGGAGGGGCAGATTCTCTTTGAGGGACAGGATGTCGCCCGGTTGTCAGAGAACAAATTAATGACGCTGCGACGCAAAATGGCGGTTATCTTCCAGGACCCTTATGGCTCGCTAAACCCTCGCATTAATGCCGGCAATATTGTTGGCGAGCCGCTTAAGGTGCACCATCTGGTAAGCAGCAACAAAGAATACGAAGAAAAGGTGGAGGGACTCTTCCTTATAACCGGCTTGGATCCCAGCATGACAGACCGGTTTCCCCATGAGTTTAGTGGCGGCCAGCGTCAGCGCATCGCAATCGCCCGGGCCCTGGCTGGAGATCCATCCCTGATTATCTGTGATGAACCCGTTTCCGCTCTTGATGTTTCCATACAGGCCCAGATCATTAACCTGCTGCAAGAATTGCAGGAAAAAAAGGGAGGTCTGACCTATATGTTCATCTCCCACGATCTCCTGACGGTGCAGTACATTAGTACGAGGGTGGCGGTCATGTATCTCGGTCGCATTGTAGAAATAGCCGCCTCTGAGGAACTCTATGACAATACGCTACACCCTTATTCCAGGGCGCTGCTATCGGCGATCCCCATACCTGATCCTCATCTCGAAGAAAAGCGTGAGAGGATAATTCTGCAGGGGGATGTGCCGAGTCCGCTCAATCCACCTCCCGGATGTAATTTCCACACTCGCTGTCCAATGGCTGCATCTGAGTGCAGCCAGGTGGTGCCGCCGCTGCGTGATATCGGCGGTGGCCATCAAGTAGCTTGTATCAAGGTGTAGAATAAGAGTTATGAAGTTACTTGAGTGTGTTGAGTCGCTTGAGTTAAAACCCAATGAACTCAATGAACCCAAGTAACCCAATGAACCCAAGTAACCCAATGAACCCAAGTAACTCGATAACTTGTTGTCGCGAACTTATAACAATTTAAGGAGGGCTACAGATGCATTTAACTGATGAGGAAAAAAGACTATTGGATGGCAAGCAGGGCGAGATCAAACAAAAGTGTATGCAGTTCTTGGTTGCCTACGGAGAGGCTGCCGGTGCGGAAAGGCTGGTTGATCTGGATGGAACTGTCGACCTTCATCCTGGGCAATTCTGGGTACCTGATTATATCATTACACCAGAAGAGATCGAAGAGCTGGTGAAGAAGGGTGAGAAATTCAAAGTTCCGACATTTGCCAATAAAGCGACTGCCCCTGGTTTTATTTTTGACGGATGGGAAAACTGCGGAACCCTGCCTGACAGCGACCCAGAATATCATAAGAAGTGCATAGAACCTTTCAAACTGTGGATTCAAATGGGAATGGTTCCTACCTTCTCCTGTGACAGTTACCTGGTGGCCTCATATTTACCCGCAGTGGGCCAGCATTGTGCATGGGTGGAAAGTTCGGCTATTCCATGGGTGAACGCTGTCCTTGGAGCAAGGAGCAATTTCGACGGGTGTTTCCAGACAGCCTATCTCGGTAAGGTTCCAGCATATGACTTACACTTGGATGAGAACCGGGTGGCAACAATATTGGTAGAATGCGCGGCGGAACTGAAAACAGACATGGACTATGATCTGTTCGGTTGGGCGGTGGGAGAAGCTTGTGGGCTTGAAGTTCCCGCCCTTGTCGGCATTGGCAAGCCGACCACGAGCCAACTGGTAAAGATGAATTCGGCGTTAGCCACGGGTGGGCAAGTGTACATGTATCATATTCCTGGGGTCACTCCCGAAGCTCCCACGTTAGAAGCCGCTTTCAAAGGGAATAAACCTAAGAAGAAGATCACCATTGACCGCGGCGACCTGAAGAGAGTCTATGAAATGATGAATTATGCTTCGAGCAACAGCGTGGACTTTGTCTATTTAGGATGTCCTCATTACAATATTGATGAGGTTCACAAAGTGGCTCGGCTGCTCAATGGTAAAAAGTGTAAGAAACCCATTTGGGTCATGACCAATCCCCTGACCTTCAAGGCTGCAGAGATGATGGGTCTTAAGGATACGATCCACAAAGCAGGAGGAGTTCTCCTATCCGGGGCCTGCTGCGGCTTGCTGGGAGGGGAGATGCCGCCAAGTGGCGTTATGGCTACGGATGCAGCAAAGCAGGATTACTACATCACTGGTATTGTTTACCCTAAAAAGCTTGAAGTCCGGTACGGGACTACGGAAGATTGTATCGAGGCAGCTATCACAGGTAAATGGAAAGGCGAGTGGAGGTGATAACCATGGCTAAGGAGACCAAAAAAATCATTCTAAAAGGCAGAAAAGTCATCGGCGGTGTCGCAGAAGGGGAGGCGCTGGTATCCAAAAAGCCCCTCATGGGTTGGGGCAATGTGAATGTAAAAGGCGGCTTTACCGTAGAAAGGAACCACCCCTTATACGAGGTTCCGTTCAAAGGTAAAGTGTTGGTTTTTTCTGAACCGAGAGGTTCCGGAGGTTTTGTAGGGTATGGCAGGACCAGGGAGTTCGGCACCCATCCTGCTGCCTTTCTGTATAGGAAAGGGAACAACCTGACGGTTTTTGCCGCTATGAATATGAAAGTGCCAACAGTTACCGATTTTGATCAGGACCCCACAGAAATAATTGAAACAGGAGACCATGTTATTGTTAACGGTGATGAAGGAATCGTCGAAGTGATTAAAAGTAGTTAGCTATCCGTTGTCCGAGGACACGGTCCTCGTGGGGAGAGTTTTAATGGCAACAGAAAAACAATGGACAAATCTGTCGTCTGAAGAAAAACGGGAAGAGCGTTTCAAACGGTGGCTTTCACCATCAGACGTCACATTTGTTAGCCCTGAAGCTGAACAAGCTTACAAGGCGCGGATAACCAGGTTCATCAAAGTTATCAAGCTTGAAGAGCCAGACCGTGTGCCCGTCATGCTACCCGCCGGGTTTTTCCCTGCCACATACGCCGGGAGCAGTTTCAAGACGGTCATGTATAATTATGATGAACTCCGCCGGGCATGGCTGAAATTCCTTCAAGACTTCGAAATGGACTCTTTTACCGGACCAGTATTTGTCCATCCGGGTAGAGTGCTTGATATATTAGATTACAAACTGTTGAAGTGGCCGGGGCACGGCCTCGCAGATAATGCAACGACCTATCAGTATGTCGAGGGAGAATACATGCTTCCAGAGGAATATGACGCCCTCATCAAAGACCCGCTCGATTATCTGATACGCACCTGGTTGCCCCGAACAGTCGGGGCATTTGGTGGTTTTCGAAAGCTTGGTCAAGTCCCTCTCATCGAATACATCCCCATCCTCTATATCACCCAGTTTGCCGATCCGGAAGTGAGGGCGTCGGTTCTGGCTCTTCTCGATGCGGCTCAGGAGGGAGCGAAATGGCTCAAAGCCGTAGGAGACGTAACTCAGGTAGTTCGAGAATCGGGAGTTCCTTCTCTCTTCGGAGCGAGGAGCCGGGCGCCCTTCGACTTCCTTGGCGACAGTTTGAGAGGGACCAAAGGCATCATGCTCGATATGTACAAACGTCCAGAGAAACTTCAGGAAGCGATGGAGCGGGTGACGCCCATTATCATCGACAGGACCGTGAATGCGGCCAAATTGTCAGAGAATCCGGTTGTCATATTTACCCTCCATAAAGGGCCGGGCAGTTTCATGTCCAATAAACAGTTCGAGACTTTTTACTGGCCGTCCCTCAAAAAAGTCATGTTAGGCCTTATCGAAGAAGGGCTCGTACCCATGCCCTTTGCCGAGGGAGACTATATGCCCCGCCTCGACATCATCAAGGATATGCCTCGCGGCACGGTCATATGGTACTTTGAGGTTGTCGATATGGCCAAGGCTAAGGAGATTGTGGGCGGGGACGCCTGTATCGCGGGTAATCTTCCGACTTCAGTACTTTGCACCGGCACACGCCAAGAGGTGATAGAAAGGTGCCGCAGGCTCATTGAGACTTGTGCGCCAGGAGGCGGCTATATTCTCGCCGGGGGTGCGGCCATAGATGAGGGTGACCCGGACAACCTGCGAGCCATGACCGAGGCTGCCAAGGAATACGGCACCTACCGATAGTTGTGAGTTGCTAAGGTTCTCAAAATAGTAATGACATCTATTTGTAAAATCCCTCCTATCCTCCCTTTGCCTGCCTCCGGCAGGTGAAAAGCGTCCCCTAAAGGAGGGATTACCCCTCTTTGGCAAAGTCGAAAAGACCCGACCACGGGAGGGGCAAGAGGAGATTTTCTGATGCCTATATCAATTCAATTTTGAGAACCTTAATAAAACCTTAACAAAAAAAGTTTTGACAACACTTGTAGCGGCAACCTTTAGGTTACGCTATTTTCGAAGGCTAAAGAGGCTACTGTTCATAGTTTGAATCGGCAGATTGACACTCTTTTGGAGGAGAGATCATGGAATTTTTAAGAGAGTCCAATCAGATACCGGTGGCGGGTAAGTACGACGTGATTGTAGTAGGTGGTGGCATTGCAGGTGTCGGTGCGGCCCTTGCGGCCCGGCGCAACGGATATCGCGTGCTGATCATTGAAAAGAGCGTGGTGCTGGGAGGATTGGCAACCCTCGGATTCATCGCAATATACTTGCCTTTGTGCGACGGGCGCGGTAAGAAAGTGACCGGAGGCATTGCCGAGGAATTGCTCCATCTTTCCATCAAGTATGGCTACAATGACTTGGAGCCAGAATGGAAGGATGGGAAAGGCGTTGGCGCCAAGAAACGTTACACCACTGTTTTTTCTCCACCCGAATTCATATACGCCCTTGATGAGTTGATGGTCTCAGAGGGTATTGACCTCTTATTCGATACGGCTTTTTGTAAGCCGGTGATGGACGGTAGTAGCTGCCGGGCGGTCATCGTAGAAAACAAATCGGGTCGCAGGGCATACACGGCTAAGATGTTCATCGACTCATCAGGCGACTCAGATCTCTTTTTCAGGTCTGGAGCCAGATGTGTTGAGGAAAAAAATTATCTAGCCTACTGGTTCTACCGCACCGACCTGAAGAGGATGCAGAAGGCGGTTGAAAGCGGCAATGTGATGGACGGCATCTCTCTGGAGTGGCGGGGAAGTTTTCGCCAAGATGGCTCCTATACCCTCGGCCAAAGGGAATACAAGGGCACCAATGGCAAAGACGTCACCCGCTTTATTCTGAACGGTCGAAAGATACTGAAAGAAGAGATGGACAAAAACCAGAAGGACAAGGGAAGCCTGATTGCACTACCGGGTATGGCGCAATTTCGAAGAACGCGCCGTATCAAGGGCTTGTATCTATTAAAAGAAGCAGATGCACTCAAACATTTCGACGACTCTATCGGCTGCACGGGCCACTGGTTGAAGCCGGGCATCGTCTATGAGATTCCTTACCGGGCGCTGGTCTCAAGGGATATTCCAAATGTTTTGGCTTCAGGTCGGATTATCTCTGCTTCCGGGGATGCGTGGGAGGCCACGCGAGTCATCCCTCCGGCAGCACTGACCGGACAAGCAGCGGGCATTGCGGCTGCTCTGGCCATCAGAAAGAAATGTTCCGTCACCGAATTACCGGTGGCCGAATTGCAGAAAGGTTTGCAAAACTCCGGGGTCATATTACATTACCAGGCTCCCGAAGCCTGAAAATTGAGTTCTTTCCCCATACCCAGATCGGACCCCCCTTATCCCCCCTTATTTCACCACATCGCACCACTCTCTTGCATTTTGAAACATCTGAATCCATGGGGATTCCTTGGACCCATCCTTCAGATCATCAGGTAACCATGGCCATTGCCATTTCAGAAATGATCGCTCCGGATGTGGCATCATGGCCAGATGTCGTCCATCAGGTGAACAAAGTCCAGTAATACTGAAAGGTGATCCGTTCGGATTAAAAGGATAGCTTTTCGAAATCTTCCCATCCACTCGGCCTTCATCGTCCACAAAGACGACCGGAACGAGTTTTTGGTTGATGACCTCATCCATCATTGTTCGGTCCGGGAAAAGAAGTCTGCCTTCGCCGTGAGCAACCCAAATCCCGAGTGTTGAATCGGTCATGTCTTTGAACATGATTGCCGGACTTTCTAAAATCTTAACGGTCACCCAGCGAGATTCAAAACGCCCGGACAAATTTTGAACGAACCTTGGTTGTTTATTGTCAGGGATTCCCAACCAAGGTACCCATCCGAGGAGTGCGAAGAGCTGACAACCGTTGCATACACCCAAAGAAAATGTATCGGAACGATGATAAAATTCGTCAAACATTTTCCTTAGCCTTTCATTAAATCGGATCGCTGCCGCCCAACCTTTAGCACTTTCCGGAACATCCGCGTAAGAGAATCCTCCAACAGCAACGAGCCCTCTGAAACGGTCGAGCGTTATTCGTCCACTGATGAGATCGGTCATTGTGATATCCCATGGGCTGAAACCTGCCTGGTAAAAAGCGGAGGTCATCTCGCGGTCACCATTACTCCCCTCTTCCCGGAGAATAGCAACTTCCGGTTTGTCTTTGACTTGGAGAATATGTGCCGGTGTCGGTTTGGGTTTAAAAGGAATAATATAGCTTGGACCTTTGCGGTCGAAGATATTCTTTCGCTCCTCATCGGCACATTGGGAATTCATTTGAAGGCGTTCGATTTGATAGGACGTTTCTTCCCATCGTTCGCGAAGAACACACATACTGCTTTCGAGAACCTTTTGCGAATTATAGGTTACAAGAATTTTCTTTCCTTCTGTCGTTTCTCCGATCATGGTTGAGGGGAGGCGAAAAGAATCGAGAATCTCAATGACCTTCCGGACGTCACTCACATGACACTCGACAACTACTCCCAATTCTTCGGCAAAAAGCCTTTCGAGGGGGCTCCATGGTCCGTCCATTCGAATGCTCAAACCGCAGTTTCCTGCAAAGGCCATTTCCAGAACCGTCGTGATGATGCCTCCATCGCTGATGTCGTGTCCTGCGAGAATTAAATTCTCCGACATTAACTTTTGAATTGCATGGAATGTACTTTGAAGTATTTCGGGATCATCCACGTCAGGAGATTCGTTTCCGATTTGTCCGTAAACTTGCGCCAAAGCTGAACCTCCAAGCCGAGCCTTAGGCTTAGCGATTTCAACGAAAATGAGCTGGCTGTGCCCTGGTTTTTTTATATCAGGAGTAACCACCTTCGTGATATCGGGCATCGTCGCATAAGCAGAAATAACAAGCTCACGGGGAGATTTCACTATTTCATCTCCCACACGAGTCGCCATTGAAAGGCTATCTTTTCCGCCATCCACCGCAATCCCTAACTGGATCATCAGATCCCGCATAGCGCACACCGCATCGTAAAGGGCCGCACCTTCGCCGGGGAGCTTGGGTGCCCACATCCAATTGGCCGAACACTTGATATCTTGCAAGCGACTGATTTGCGCCCACACGATATTGGTCAACGCTTCTCCCACCGCCATCCGAGCCCCTGCCTTTGGGTTGACGAGCATTTTAATCGGCTGCTCGCCAATCGAAGTGGCTGCTCCCGTTAATCCGAAATGGCTTTGGGCGATCACCGCCACGTCGCCAACCGTTAATTGAAGCGGACCACAACATTGTTGTCGGGCAATCAATCCGGTAACACTTCGGTCCACCTTATTGGTAAGAAATCTTTTTGAACCCACGGCAAGGTTGCGAAGGACACGAGATAATGCCTCTTCCACCGACAAATCGTTTGGCCATTCAAGAGGTTTTAGTGAATATTCAATCCTCTCATCCTTGAAAGTTTTTTGTGGCATATTGCCTAATACCTTTGCGAGATTGAGATTGACAGGCGTTGAATCATCTTTCTCATCGTGCACAACGAAGCGACCGTCTCCTGTAACCTCTCCAAGGATTTCGCAATTTACTTTTTCCCTCCCACAGATGGATTTGAATTCCTCAATTCTCTCAGGGTTAATCAAGAAACCGCATCGCTCTTGATATTCGGCAATCCAGATTTTGAGTACCGACAAGGTTGGGTCTCCTAACTTGATATGCCTGAGTTCGATTTTACCTCCGGCTTTTTCGACAAGCTCCTTAAGAACATTGGCAGGTCCACCCGCTCCTTGGTCATGAATACTGACAAGAGGATTGTTTTTTCCCATTTCAATGCAAGCCCTGATCACACGGTTCATCTTTTGTTCCATCTCTGCATCGCCGCGCTGGACAGCATTAAAATCAAGCTCTTCTTCATTCTCACCTTGAAGTTTGCTGGAGGCTGAACCTCCACTCACACCAATTCCGTAAGCGGGGCCGCCCACCTGAACGATCAACATTTCTTTTTCGGCTTCACCCTTTTCAATATGCTTGGCATCGATTTGTCCGATACCACCTGTAAACATAATTTTTTTAATCCATCCCCAACGTTCACCACTGGGAAGCTTTTGGTCGAAAGAACGCGTAAACCCAAGCACCACCGGTTCCCCAAACTTATTTCCGTAATCGCTGGCTCCATCACTTGCTCTTATCTCAACCGCAAGAGAAGAGGCCAGGTTCAATGGATAGGTAAAAGATTTGGTTTCCCATGGCAAGTCATATCCAGGGATAAGGAGATTGGCAACGCAGTATCCTGCTGTCCCGGCAATCACCAGGCCTCCTTTTCCTGTCGCCTGGATATCACGAATCCTTCCGCCTGTGCCTGTTTCAGCACCAGGGAAAGGGGCGACTCCGGTCGGAAAATTGTGTGTCTCTGCAGTAAAAATGATATGATACTGTACCTTCCGTTTCTCAAAAGGTGCTGGTTTTCCGGGTCGTTCGGGAGCAATTGTCCAACAATCATATCCTTTAATTCCGCTTGAGTTGTCCTTGAATGCGATGATGCTGTTTGATGGATTCGCTTTTAAAGTCGACTTGACGATATCCATAAGCGTTTCTGGCATCGCCAAACCGTTGATCATCTGTTTCCCTTTAAAATAGCCGTGTCGTGAATGCTCGCTGTTAGCGTTATCCAGATCCCTTATTTCAACGACGGTAGGATTTCTTCCCTCTTCTTTGACAAAGTAATCATAGTAGAGATTTCTGTCCCACTCATCCATTGCAAGACCAGGTATTTCCAAAAGAGCGTTCGGACCGTTTTCCAACATAGGAATCTCAAAAACAGGCTCCGGTAGAATTCCAGTTGTAAAAGTCTGCAAGGGTTGGTCATACAGGCATTCTGTCATTCGATCGTGATGTTCTTGAATAAAGCGGCCCTTATCAACCCCTGAAGAATGTAGATATCGCCGGGAACGTTCTATACGAGTCACCTTTTCGAGCCCGCAGGTTTGGCAGATGGCCACGATATTTGTCGAATAGGCTGTTGCAAAATTCATACGCGGACCAAGCTCCACTGCATCGCATCCGTCAGGATGAATCGGTTTCGCAGAGATACTTTCCGATACAAAGCCGTCGGCTAAGAGCTGCCTTAAAATCGAAAGCTCATTAGAATTCAACGGGGTGGAAGTTTCTACATTGAAGCAATATTCCAGTTCCTCATTTCTACGCAAGAAAAAGTGTAACATCCCTCTCTTCCTTTCTTAACTTTATCATTTTAAGCGCTTTGAAAAAAGTTGTCTAATCCCCCTCATCCCCCTTTGTCAAAATCCCGCGGAATGTGGGACTCCCTTTGGAAAAGGGAGATAGGGAAGGATTTTGAAGAGTTATTTCAGAGAGCTAAATTGATACTGTTAATAAAAAAGCCTTTTAGGCACCTCACTTTTGTAAAAGACCTGCCCATCTTTGAGGTAAATAAACCGATGGACGACCAAGTTTAAAATATGACTTTGCCAGGCGCGTTCTTTTTCGTTTACTCTTTTAGCCAGTGTCTCGGCATTGTCATCCGGTCTAATCAGTACCGGCATTTGGAAGATAATGGGCCCATTGTCGTAGGCCACGTCGTCAACAAAATGCATGCTCACTGCGCTCTGGGTTATTTCGCCTCGATGATAAGCTGCAATGATTGCTTCGTGTACATGATGCCCGTACATCCCTGCTCCGCCAAACCGCGGCAGCGGTCCCGGGTGTATGTTTACTGTTCTTGCAGGATCGAGTCCTCGTACAAATTTTAACCAACCGGAGCACATGACAAAATCAGCCTGATATTTTTCAACAAATGATCGATAACCTTTGGCATCAAATGGTCCGGACCAATACTCAAAAGGAGTATGGAGTGCGTCCGCTCTTCTACGTACTCCTCCATTTTGATGGTTGGAAATGACTCCAATGATTTGAGCGTCAAGGACCGGCGGATTGGTTCGGGAAAATTCGACCAATTCTTGAAACCCAGAGCCTCCCCCCTTCTCATCGCCACTCGCAAAAACTAAAACCCTGATGTTTCTGCCGTTTGACTCCATCTTTATCTCCTCCTATGACAAATCAGCTATCCTCATATGCAGATTATATCATTTGTAAAAAAAGTCAACCCCCCGGCTCCCCGGCATAAATGCCAGAGTTTGCCTTTCGACAAGCTCAAGGCCCCGAGTAAAGCCGAGGGGCTCGGGGTTGACCCTGTACTTCGATGAACTCAATGTCCTGGACTCTTGTCGAAGGAAGCGGCGTTCTACACCCCATCCTAAACATAGGGGTGTTCGACTGAGCTCATGCCGAAGCCTTGATGCTATCGAACGGGTCAATACCGAAAATCCGGCGGGAGAAGGATCAGGTCTCTTGCTTTTTCATAATGCCATACAATTATCAAACATTACTGTCTTAAACCTAGCCAAAAAAATTTGAAATTTTCCCCTCACCTCGGTTGCGAGTCGTACCGACCTTCCCCTCTCCCCTGAGGCCTGCCTGCTCGAAACCCCGCCTTGCGGGGCGAAGGCAGGGGAGAGGGTGGGGGGGGACATCAGTGTTAGAAATAAATTCTCAGATTCCAATATGTAAGAATTTACACCTAATATTTTGATCATTCATTTACAATTTTATCAATAATCGTTAATATTAATAGATAACTTAGTTTGAATAGTTACAAGTCTAAAAAGGAGTATGATTGATGAAGCCGACGAACCAACTGATAAATCCTATGTTGACTGATTTTTATCAGATCACTATGGCTTATGCTTATTGGAAAGCTGGAGTACATGAGGAGGAGGCTGTATTTGACCTTTTCTTCCGCAAGAATCCTTTTCGGGGGGAGTTCGCCATTTACGCTGGACTCGAGGAGAAGCTCAGGCTGTTCGAGAATTTTCATTTTACTGATGATCAGATTGCTTATCTTAAGGAACAGATGCCACAATGCGAGAGAGGTTTTTTCGATTGGCTCAAGAATGTGGACTGTTCTAAGATTAAGATTTATGCCATGAAAGAAGGAACGATTTCCTTTCCTCGAGAGCCCTTGATGAGAGTAGAAGGACCGATAGCAGTTGCTCAGTTGCTCGAAACTGTCACGCTGACGCTGACCAATTATCCAAGCTTAATGACCACAAACGCGGCCAAATATCGCTTAACCGTAGGTTTCGACAAAGGTTTGATTGAATTCGGTCTGCGAAGAGCGCAAGGCCCGGATGGAGGAGTTTCAGCTTCACGTTACAGCTATATGGGCGGCTTTGATGGGACCAGCGACGTTCTTGCGGGTTATCTCTTCGGTATACCCATACGGGGAACTCATGCCCACTCTTATGTGCAGTCTTTTACAGGGATTGAGGATTTGAAAGATCACACTCTTACCGGAGCAGACGAAGAAGTCCATGATTTTGTTAAAATGGTTTTAGAGATCCGAAGAGAATTGGGTTTCAATCACACCAATGAAGGAGAGCTTGCATCCTTCATTGCGTATGCACAGGCCTTTCCCAGAGGGTTTATGGCGCTTGTGGACACCTACGATACCTTGAAATCAGGAGTTCCCAATTTTGTCTGCGTGGCACTCGGGATTCTCAAATTAGGCTACAACCCCATTGGGATAAGATTGGATTCCGGAGACCTTTCCTACCTTTCAAAGGCAACACGGAGAGTGTTTAATGAAGTAGGTGCCAGAACTGACCCCAATCTTTCAAAATCTCTAATTATGGCCAGCAACGAGATTAACAAGAGCGTCCTGATTTCTCTAAAGCAGCAAGGCCATGAAATCGACATATTTGGTATAGGTACGCATCTTGTGACTTGCGATGACCAGCCTGCAATGGGATGCATCTACAAACTGGTTGAGGTTAAGGGTATCCCCCGGATCAAACTATCCCAGGAATTGGGTAAAATGACTATACCTGGGAAGAAAGAGGTTTACCGCCTTTTCAGTGAAGACGGCTACAGCCTGCTGGATCTGATGATAAGAGTGGGAGATAAGCCACCTGAGCCATCAAAACGTGTGCTATGCCATCACCCGTTTGACCATATCAAGCGAGTTTATGTCACTCCCTACAGAGTTATTCCGCTCCATCATTGTGTCTGGGATGGGAAAAGGGTCTACCCGGAAGTCCCATTAAATGAGTCCAGGAATTATATTTTGAATCAGCTGCAGAGCACAAGAGAAGACCATCTAAGGGACGTCAACCCCACTCCTTACAAGGTGTCGGTGAGCGAAGAACTTTACAGTTACGTTTACAATCTGTGGGCAGAGGAGTCTCCCGTGACGGAGCTGAAATGATTAACTTCTGGGATAATCTTGTAAGAAGGAGCGTTTCTTTTTTTAAGAAATGGAGGTTTCACTTCAACAGGTTATGATCGCTCAATCCACATAAAAGTGTTGAATACCTGTTGAATTAGATCTCCTTCCTCTTCAAAGAAGCCCTCTCCACCATTTTGCCTAAAAAATAGGCGCTTGTAAGTCCTAAAATAGATTGATGAATCGTAAGGAATCTAAGAAGATCAATCTTTACCCCGTTAGAAATAATGCCCCGCTGGTCTGCAGTCCCGCTATAGCGTGATTAGATTTTAGAATAATTCTGTCGGGATTTAATACCCAGCCCATCGAGAGCCTCTAGGTCGAACGACTGGAATTTCTAACGGGGCTTACTAAAATTGGGAAAAAATGTCCATCATTCATGGTCTTCTTGAGAAAATCTCTTTTCACAACGAAGAGAATGACTTTGTAGTGGCAAAGCTCCTGGAAAAGGATAAGAGGGAGCTGACCACCATTGTCGGCAATCTTTCCGGTATCAACCCCGGTGAATCCCTGAAACTGACCGGGAATTGGGTGCACAATAAAAAATTCGGTGAACAATTCCAGGTCGAGACGTTTGAAGTTACCATACCGGCTACCCTCCTTGGGATTCAGAAATATCTTGCCTCCGGATTGATTAAAGGCATTGGCCCGATCATGTCAGAGAGGATTGTCGAAAAGTTTGGGCTCCATACCCTCGAGGTAATTGAAAAGAAACCTGAAAGGCTATCCGAAGTGGAAGGCATCGGTCCAAAACGGATCTCAATGATCAGAAAAACATGGGAGGAGCAGAAAGAGATCAAAGAGATCATGATCTTCCTGCAGGGGCATGGGGTAAGTGCTGCCTATTCTGCCAAGATCTATAAACAGTATGGAAGTCAGTCGATTGAGATGGTCAGAGAAAATCCCTATCGTTTAGCCCACGACATATACGGGATTGGCTTCATTACTGCAGATAAGATCGCTCAAAAACTTGGTGTCGATCGCAATTCCCTGATCCGGGCCAAATCGGGTCTCATCTATGTCCTGAATCAGTTGACGGAAGAAGGCCATGTCTACTATCCTGAAAATCAATTGATTCGCAAGACAAAGGAAATACTCGATGTTGATGAAGAAATCGTTATCCTGGCCGTGAGGGAGCTATCCAAAGAAAAGGAGATCTTCTTAGAAGACCTTGATCCTGAGGGTAATCTCAGAGCTGTGTTTCTTGCTCCCTTCTACGTGGCAGAAACGGGAGTGGCTCAGAGGTTAATGAATCTGAAGGAATCTCCTTCAAATATCCGGCCCATCCATCCGGAAAAAGCAATCGAATGGGTCGAGCAGAAATTGAACATAGAGCTTGCCCAAAAACAGGAGGAGGCGGTTCTTCTGGCAGCCACTTCAAAGGTGTTGATCATCACCGGCGGCCCCGGGACCGGGAAGACGACCATCATCACGGCCATACTAAGAATCTTTCAGCAATTGAAGCTGAGAATCCTTCTCGCCGCTCCCACGGGAAGGGCAGCCAAGAGGATGAATGAGGCAACGGGCTGGGAAGCAAAGACGATTCATCGCCTCCTTGAATACTCTCCCCATAAGGGCGGTTTTAAGAAAGACCAGGACGATCCTCTTGAGGCAGATGTGGTCATCATCGATGAGACCTCCATGGTCGACACCCTCTTAATGCACCATCTCCTGAAAGCCATTCCGTCCCACGCTCACCTGATCCTGGTTGGAGACGTCGATCAGCTTCCTTCGGTGGGTCCAGGAAATGTCCTGAAGGATATTATCAGATCGGGAAGGTTCACCGTGGTGACGCTCACCGAGATCTTTCGCCAGGCCCAGGAGAGCATGATCGTGGTCAACGCACACAAAGTCAAACAAGGTCAGTTTCCCTTTTTAAAGAAAATCGACAAACCCGAAAAAACCGACTTTCAATTCATCCAGGAAGAAGATCCGGAGAAGATCCTTCAAAATATCCTGGACCTCTGCAGTGAGAAGATACCCAGGGATTTCAGGTTTCATCCACTCAGAGAGATCCAGGTCCTGGCACCCATGCACAAGGGAATCATTGGTGTATCCAATCTCAACATCGAATTACAGAAGAGACTGAACCCAGGTCAGTCAGGCATCACCCGTGGAGCCTGGAATTTCAAATTAGGGGACAAGGTGATGCAGATCGTTAATAATTATGACAAAGAGGTCTTTAACGGGGATATCGGGTGGATCTCAAAGATCGACCCGGAGGAAAGAGAGGTGGTCATCGATTTCGATGGGAGACCGGTCTCTTATGACTATTCTGATCTCGATGAAGTGGTCCTGGCCTATGCCGTATCTGTCCATAAGTCCCAGGGGAGCGAGTACCCGGTCGTGATTCTTCCCGTGGTCACCCAGCACTACCTCCTTTTACAGAGAAACCTGATCTATACGGGAATCACCAGAGCTAAGAAACTGGTCATCATGATCGGAACGAAAAAAGCCCTGGCTATTGCTGTCAGGAATAACAAACCCCAACGAAGGTACACTCTTCTCTCGGAGAGGCTAACAGCGTCATGAGTGAACTGAAGAACGAATTCTACTGGTCGAAAACGAGGGATGAAGTATTCAAAACCCGCCCACGGAGAAGGTTACACTGAAGATAATGAAGAAGGCTTGGGTTCTTTTGTTCGAAAAGAAGGGAAAGTTTACCTTAGCATTGCAAAAAATTTAGTCATACGGACATGGGTGAACCGGTCGTAAAGGCTTCGGGGCGAACCTTTAAGTCAATCAGCACTTACGTCCCCGACCCCTGCTGGAGTTCACCTTAAGTGAAGTCTACCCATTCCCTTAACATGTCAACCCAATCGCCGTCCGAAGCTTTGAAGAGCGGTTCACCCGTGTCCGTTTATGCACCCATTAAAAGGTTTAGTACAGGAGTCTGAAGGAAGCATAAACAATGAGGGCAATCAAGAGAGCTACAGAGATCGAAATGACCAACAACCGAACATTGACTCTCTTTCTCCGGGAGGCTGATGGGTGTTTTAACGCTCGGCTTTTTGAAAAAGATAGCTTCTCCACATACTTCTGATGAAGCATGATCACGTCAGTCGGGTCGAGACCAAGACATTTCGCATAGGCACTCAGAAAACTTTTTACATAGATATGGGGCAAATCCTCGTACCTGTCCTCCTCTATGGCCCTCAGAACGGCTTCCCTTATCCTTGTCGCATCAGCCACTTGCCTCAAGGAAATTTTCTGGGATTCCCTCTTTGTTTTTAAGTATTTTCCTGGTGACTCTATCGTCTCCGGTGGCCGTGTTTCTCCTTCTGACTCCATTTATAACCCCCTCAAAAGGTTTTCTAAAATCATTATCAATGGTTTTCACCCTTTTGTAAACAGAGCGTACCCCATTCTCACCGATGTCTCGAATAACATCCCCATGGAAGAAGATCGATTTACAAAGATAGAAGATGAACATATTATCTCCAGATGCAATTATAGAAAGATCTGCAGAACTTGAGTGATGTTGTATGCTCTGTGCTTTGCTCTATATTTCTTTGCAGGCACGGGCAAGGTTCTAATGGACGGATTCTAGAACAATTGAAAGGTGAGGGTGGATGAGATTTCTAAAAGGTAAAATAAATGAAGGAATCCAACAATGGATCCTACAGAATTGACCCATCGCAGTTACCTGTAAACAGATCCTCTTGCCTCTATAGCCTTTATCCGGATGGTCTTTATATCCTCATGAATCTCATAAAGAATCCTCATGTTGCCGAGCCTGTAGCGATACATATCCTTGAGCTCACCTTCCAATTTCTTAATATGCACATGGTAACGGGGATTCTCCAAAATGATATCAACGGCTGTATTGATCCTACCTTGCAGCTTTTTGCCAGCGTTTCTGTAATATTTCGCAGCATTCTTGTGAAGGATTACTTTATACATTCTTCAGGTCTTCCCATGACACGTAGGAGTCTTTGGTACCTGATGCCCAATCCAAATCGGCCTGCTTGATTTGCCTCATCAATTTCTTATCAGTCATAATTTCGAATGTCTCCCGCCAGGCCTCCATGTCCTTGGTCATCACCTCGTGAATGACGGACTTGAGTTCATCAACCGTCATATCAGAGACCTTTTTGGTAGATGCCTTCATTTTCATAACCTCCTTTTCCGCTCTTCAAATTTAACTTCGTCATTATTCCGTATATAATTTACCAGTTTTACGCAAATATCTCAATAGCGTTCTCACATTCGGCACTCCGCATTCCGCAATCCGAAATGTCTCCTCATCTCCGCGTCTCCCCATCTGATCTTGCTTCTCCCTATCTCCCCATCTCCCCATCTTTGTTTCCCCCTGTCCATCGGGTTTAGGACATTTTAGCCAATTTTTGACCAGTCTAATTTCTCCTGCTGATAGAAAACTTTTTAAATCAAAAAGTTATAGACAAACTCCTCTGGCACAAAAAATGCTTAAATTATTGTAATCCCGTTGCGTTTCTGATATAGTGGGACAAAACCCGGGTGGGGGATTCAAATGATTGGTTCAAATTAAAGCCTATTCTCAAAAAGAATGGGCTTTTTTGTAATTTAGACTCCCAGAAGAAAATCTTGCAGTGGGGGTGGAGTCTGTTGTATCATTTACAACAAATGATGTAAAAATAACAACAAAAGAAAGCTCAAAACATGTCGGTGTTGCTCAATACGAAATTAAGAAAAAAATTGTTAACCTATTCTTTTACCCACCCTGGTGAAGATTACTATGTCAGAGAGCTTTCTGGTCTGATTGAAGAAGACCCGGGCAACCTTTCAAGAGAATTGAGAGTTCTGGAGGAAGAAGGACTTTATACTTCGGTGATGAGGGGTAGGGTCAAACTCTATTCTCTTAATAATAAATATCCGCTGTTTCGAGAACTGAAAAAGATCATTTTCAAAACTGAGGGTGTGGAAGGCAGCCTCAAGGTGATCGTGGGAAGGTTTAAAGGAATATCGCTTGCCTTCGTTTATGGATCTTATGCGAGAGAGAGGGAGAAAAAGACATCGGATATTGATCTGATTGCAGTGGGGAAGTTCCCTCGGAATAAATTTACTCGGGATATCCGGAACCTCGAATTCAAATTGGGGAGGGAGATCAATTTTACCATTTATACCCGCGAGGAATTCGAAAAGGAAAGAAAGAAGGAAGGAGGTTTTTTAAATTTAATTCTGAAAGGGAGAGTTGTCATTCTGAAAGGAATCTTAAAAAGTTAAGTGGCAAAGGGTCAGCCCTTGACACGAGACAATCTCCCTCAAGATTCTTTCCTCGTATGGAGGCCTGATCTTGACAAGAGACATAAAAACTGGAGTCATCCATAAAAAAGTTGGCCCAATTGTTTTGTCATTGAGTCATTGGGTCCATTGGGTTATTGAGTCACTCATTGGTTATTGAGTTATTAGGTTACTAAGTCATTGAGAGCAAGGATAAACTCAAAGCTGAAGGCTCCTGCCTGCGCTAAGGCTTCGGCGGGCAAGCAAAGCCCAAAGCAAGGCAGTCATTTCTGACTTAATTTTTAAGCCAAGAAACCAATGCCTCTGACTGGTCGGCAAGGGGCGCTTCCGAGCGCATAATCGGAAATGACAGTTACCATTCCGGGAAGCCCCATTTTTCAGTCAACTCCTCACCATTTAGGTGTCCCCAAACTTTTGCCCTTGCATTTGTAACTATATTTAGTTATTATCTCCCCAAGATGGGAATAGAAAAAAACCTTTCCAAGATAAAGCAAAACCCCAAAAGTGTGAGATTTAAAGAGTTGGAGAGGATCATTTTAGGATCAGGGTTTAGACGTGTGAATATGAGAGGTAGCCATTACGTTTATAAGAAGGGGGATAGGATTCTGACGGTCGTCAAACCTCACGGAGGACATAAACATTGTCATTGGTTGGATGTTAAAGACGTGATCAAAGTCTTAGAGGAGGATTGATTTTATGAAAGGGAATAAAGGAGAGAACCTGTTGGGTTATGAAATAAAAATTATTCCAGATAGAGAGTCTGGATATTTTGCTGTGAGGTTTCCTGATTTTCCGGGTATCGTGACCGGAGGATATCGCCTTGAAGGGGCAATCAGAAGTGCTCAGGAAGCCTTAGACTTAACCATTGATACCATGAAAAAGCATAAAATGCCCCTTCCCAGGCCGAAAGCCCGTTTTAGTGGACAGTTTAATGTCAGGGTTCCAAAAGACCTCCATAGAGAATTGGTGAGAAAGGCGGAGGAGGAGGGTGTGAGTTTAAATGCATTGGTGACTTATCTTCTATCCCAATCTGTCAGGATCAAAAAAGCCGCATGATTTTGCGAGAACAGGTCGATTTCGGAAGAATGAAAAACCTATGGGACATCGTTAGGTTATTTGAGAAATAGACCTGGTAGAAACCAATGTCATCCATAAAAAAGTTGGGCATCTCCAAATACTCGCAGAGCGCATGGCGCCCGCCTACAATATTCATTGTCGGCGGGCAGGCATGGAGCATCCATCCTACGTCCCGCCTTGCGGGACTACGGAGGACAAGTAGTGTATAGCAATATCTCAAGCCTCCATAGAAAGATCTGGATTTTGGGCAAATCCTTTCAAATCAAGTTTGAAGATGAAAGCCGATACATTTCACCCTTTCCTTTTTCCTTCCTCTTTTATTCTGGAAGCATCCTTTTAGTAGAAAATTTTCTTCAAAAAGAGAATTTTCACGCCTGGTGACAAGAGGAAGAAGACCATCGCCTTCCTCCTGAAAGATAGGAGCCGCTATTCCGGCATAACATGCTTGCTTTGAATCGGTAATTGAAGAGGGCTCCACAAATGGTGTTGAAATCCTTTGCCTTTTTATGATATATATTTAAAAAGTTGTAGAGGTCGAGTAAGAAAAAAGTGAGCCGGGCCCTAACTCGCTACGCCTTTCCAAGGATAAGCCTTTCTATTTTCTCTCACCACGAACACAAGAGAGTCACTCCTCCGGTAAGGTCGAGGGTGTTTTCATCATGAGTCGGCAAGGTTAATGCGATCGGTTGAACGTGACTCGTGGGCAAGACTTAACCCACATGACTCAGGGCTTTTGGCAGAGCCGGATGAGATGAGAGGAATTACTGGTGTCTATCCTACTAAACGGGTCTGGCGTTGCACAAAACAAAATTAAACAAATGGAGCAACCGCTGAAGAGTGGGTGCTACCCATCAAACGGCGTTGGAGAAACCAACGCAGAAAAGGAGAGGTTAAACATATGGCTAAAAAACTATTTGTTGGGGGGCTGAGCTGGGACACGACGGATGAAGGTCTACGCCAGGCGTTCGCGCCTTACGGGGAAATCACCGAAGCCAAGGTCATCACAGACCGGGGTACGGGGCGCTCCCGAGGTTTTGGCTTCGTAACCTTCGCTCAGAATGAGGATGCTAAGTCAGCGATTTCCAAGATGGATGGAACAAGCCTTGACGGCAAAACCATTAAGGTTAACGAGGCGCAGGAAAAGAGTCCCCGCTCAGGTGGCCGATCCGGGGGTGGTTTTGGAGGCGGTCGTGGCGGCGGCCGCGATCGCTGGTAGCCTATCTCTGAACAGGAAGATGATTTTAAGAGTACCAAGGCGTAGGCTCAGGTCTTGCCGGGCTGTTGCCCAAATCACATTTTATGCTTCGACAAGCTTAGCATGAACGGAAAAGTCAAATGATTTCAAAACACCACCGCTCACCCTGAGCCTGTCGAAGGGCAAATGGTGGGTTTGGGCAACAGCCCGTTGCAATCACACATTTCATAGAACAAGACAGGTGCCACCCATAAAAAAGTTGGCCCATTCCGATTAATACATTGCATGGCGCATGGAGCTTGGGGTTTGTTAAATTTCTTGGAGAAAAATATGGGCAATTGGGGGCTTAGGGCTGCAAATTTGAGGTTAAAATAGTCCTTAATGAAAGTGGAAGCATGGACGGTACAAATCGTACAAATGTGAAAGCAGGCTTACAGGTTTTAATTGTATTAAAGAAAGACCAGCATTTTGGAAAGCTAACCGAAGGTATAGTAAAAGACATTCTGACGAAATCTCCTACTCACCCCCATGGTATTAAAGTCCGCTTAAAAAGTGGTGAAATTGGTCGGGTTAAAAAAATACTATAAGGTATGTGGGGTCAGACCCGCAAAAATTAACAAGATTATTTAAATAAATGGAGGCGAGCCCCACAGTAGAGCGCTAAGACCAAAACCATGATGGAAGAAGGGACGAAAGAGGATGGATGGAAATAAATTTTCCTATGAATGGATCGAGGCCCTTCCACGCCTGGAAGGGGTTGCCCGGATTCTGGGTCAAGCCAAAATCATCGGGGTTGACCTGGAAGCGGACTCTATGTACCACTACTTCGAAAAGGTATGCCTCCTACAGATCGCTACGGAATCCGCCTCTTATGTCATTGATCCTTTGGCACTAAGGGATCTTTCCGCCTTACACCCCGTTTTCTCCAATCCCCGCATCCGCAAGGTATTCCACGGGGCGGATTATGATATCCGTTCCCTATACCGGGACTTTCGGCTCGAGGTCGAAAACCTCTTCGATACGCAGTTGGCCTGTAAATTTCTGGGCCTCCGGGAGACCGGCCTGGAAGCGTTGCTGCGAAGCCGGTTCCAGGTAGAGCTGAATAAGAAATTCCAGCGGGCCGATTGGTCCCAAAGACCCCTCTCCCGGGAAATGGTGGAATACGCAGCGATGGACGGCAGATACCTGATTCCCCTGGCCCGTATGCTGGAAAGGGAGCTGGAAGAGAAGAGCCGGTTATCCTGGGTGGAGGAAGAATGCCTATTCTTGACTAAGGTCCGCTTCACGCCCCCCAGCCATGACCTGCTTTACCTGAAAGTGAAAGAGGCTTTTCTCCTGGATCCCAGGAGTCTTTCGGTTCTGGAGGCTTTGCTGGAATTCCGGGAGACCCAGGCCCAAAAGTCGGATCTTCCCCCCTTCAAAGTGCTCCGCAACGAACCCCTCCTGGAATTGGCTATGAAAAAACCTTTACGCCTGGAAGAATTGGAAAAGGGGAAAGCCCTGAGCCGGAAGCAAATCGACAGATATGGGACACACCTGCTACAGGAAATTCACCGGGCCATGGCCATTCCCGATGAAGATCTTCCGGTGTACTCCCGGGAAGCAGGGCCGGATTTATCATCGCCCGTACGCAAAAGGGTCAACGCACTAAAAACCTGGCGGAATATGCGGGCAAAAAATTTAGGTATGGAGCCTGGAATCCTTATAAATAACGCCCTGATCAATGCTTTCGCCTTGAAAAATCCCCGGTCGATAAAAGAGATGGAAGAGATTCCAGGCTTGAAAAGATGGCTGCAAGATCATTTCGGTCGGGAGATTCTGGCTGCTCAAACAGGAGTTGAAAAACAGGTTTCCAATACACTTGGTGTCAATACACTTGGTGTTAGGCATGACTAATTTCTTATTTCTCGCTCCCTTTCGATTCAGTAAAATCGCTCATTCAATTGCTGATATTTCATTATTTATGCGTGCCCCCAACCCCAACCCGGTATATCCAACATTAGCAGAACCATTTTAATGTCCTTTTTGGGGAGTAGAAAAATTCCTCGCCTTTAGGCAATCACATTAGTATAATTTGGGCAATGAAAATTTTATCGTATCATATTAACCTGATACGATATTAAGCCACATTTTATCTGGATCACAAAATATTGGAGGGTGTTAATGATTTAGCGGTTGCGATCTGAGTATGAGAGGTGACCAGAAAGGTCTGTTTGGTCGATGAGGTCAATCTTGAAGGGGCATACTTCTCTGGGTAATGTACATCTATCTATGTGGTGCCCTCGAGTCTTTTGGCCGGTAAGCTAATTAATCCCAAAGGAAAGAAATTAAAAAATATCAGAAAGGAGGAAAGATGGAAGTAAAAGAGATTTTTTATTTTGATGAACCAGGTCCATCAAATACTGATAAGATTTTAGAGCTGGCAAAGAAGAGGATAGAAGCCTTGGGAATACATCATGTAATTATAGCATCACAAGCTGGCGTTACAGCGAGGAGTTTCTTAGAAATCACCAAAAATGCAAAGCTCGATATCGATATTCTGGTGGTAACAAATGTCAAGGGAGGGAAAATTCCTATTTCTGCACTATACAATAATTATAAAGAGTCGAAGAGAGTAAAAGAAGATTACCAAAGAAAGGAGATTAAACATTTTCAAGCTTCGATCTCCGATGAAGACCGGATAGAATTTGAGAAAAAAGGTTTAAAAGTTTTTTATTCACCTGATATTCTTAACATTGGAGAACCTCGGGGATTGGAGGAGGGACAGAACCTCATCAGATCGAAATTAAGTCCCTTCATCCCCAGACATTTGCGTCCTTTAGACATCGAGGCAGGGATAGATTTGTCCCTTTTAAACATCATCAGCATGGGATTTCGTGTCTGTGTAGGGATCACAGTAGTTTCTGTAAAAAATGGTCTTATCCCCGAAGGAGAGACGGTCCTTTCTATTGCCGGGACTGGCTTTGCTGGTGGAGGAGCAGATACGGCTGTCATCCTTCAGGCTCACTCAAATCCTAAATCGTGTCTGGTTAAAGAAATTCTCGGATTCCCAAAATTGAAATGAAGTGCTATTATGGGATTCTGGGATCTTGCAATATTACATTGATGAGCAGGAATCATCCATAAAAAAGTTAACCGTACCTAAATACGGAATTCGGATTACGGATTCTGAAAAGACTCTATGACCGGTGGGGCGAATGAGGGATGGTTCCCAATTTATAACAAAAAAGAGGGCATTTCTGTCTGAGAGTAGAAACGCCCTCTGTAATAAGAACGCCTTCACTTTGTTTTCTTTTTTTTGGTGGCTTTTGGTTTTGATGGAGACTTAGCCATTTTCTTGAAGGTGGTCTTCCACCTATCGATCATGGTTTTCAGCTCATCCAATTTAGCTTTCACTTCGGCAGGCGCTGAGACAATCATCTCTTTTGACTTCGCTATGCCTTCATTAATTGCTTTGGCATCGACCGTCCAGGCCTGTTTCTTGGCTTTCAGTTTCTTCTCCATTTTGTTGGCACTGACACGCAATTTTTTCCATTCCTCTTCAAGGGTTTTCAGGACTGCATTTGCCTGATCGGCAACGGCCTTCTTTCCGACTTCAACGGCTGCGGCCGCCTTTTCAAAAGCAGCTTTGGCATCAATATAACTCTGTTTCGCTTGCTTATACTTCTTCTCTTCCATCTGGGATTCTGCAGTATCCCATACCTTCCTGGCAGCCTCCAGATCAGCAGAGGCATATTGTTCTGCACCAACTGAGATAGCGGTATCCATTGCTTTCTTAGCAGATTCTTTTTCTGCTTCGGGTGGTTTTGAACAGCCCGCCAAAACCATTCCCAGTGCTAAAGCTACTAATACGAATAGTGATAACTTGATCATTCTCATAAGCCAATTCCTCCTCGGATGATGTTTGATAAAAAACTATAAATGAAGTTTTTCCAGATAGCAATAGGAGGAGTTCCCCGAGAGTCATCATTACTGAGATTGACGAAGAGACTTCAGAAAGATACGATGTGATTAAGCAGTCTTTCCGGAGGAAAGGCACACCGATACCGACCAATGATTTGTGGATTGCCGCTTCTGCCATGCAACATGGATTAAAGGCCTCGACCACTGACAAACATTATCTGGAAGTCGCCCATGATGATCACTGAATATTTTGACGCGGAGTAATTTGGCAGGGATGGTCGCCAACTTTCACCCTTCTATCTTCTTCCCTTCAAGTTTCTCTATGCACGCCCTGCACGAACGTCCCCGTGAACCCTGAACGACAAGTTGACGTGTCGATAACCGACGGGTAAGATAGGGACTAAACTGTTACCCCATGAACGAACGTCCCCGTGAACCGAATGTCCCTCTGAACGCGTCCCGAAATTTATTCCATTTAACGGCTAAGAAATAATAGGATGGACAGGTAAGACTCAAGGAGTTTGTTTCGCTTCGGGTATAATCTGCTCAAGAAGTCCTGATCCTTCTAAAATCCGGTTCGACATCTGGAATGCACGAAATGCCAAGATGCGGCGGGCCTGTTCAACAGGCCAGATGCGACGCCACCGGCAGATCTCGCGCTGCATATCGGCGAGCTCCGCAGAAGCTAAATCTCCACTCCATTCCATAAGCCATGCAATCTGGCGCATCAGATCAACGATTGCCTCATCGTTGTGCCCCGTCTGGATCCATTTACTGAGCCGTAGAAGGTTAGATGCCAGATTGCCCATGCGCACGGAACTCTCATCCCGAATAAAACGTTCACGCATTCTTTTTAAATCTTTCATTTGGATACCACCTCTAACAATTGGCGTACGATGGTTTCGATCTTCGTTTGTAGCTTTGGGTCTTCAATTTCCATCCTACGGTTGCCTTGCCGAGGACGGATGTTAATGAGTGCCACAAATTCCACTGTTTTAGACTTAGGATACCAGTCAGCACCCCAGATGTCCTCCTGCCGGCTCCCATCTTCTAACAAGACCTCCTCGCAATCGACATGGTACTCGCCTCCTCCTGCAAGTATATTCCGTTCCACGTCAACAGCCAATTTGAGGTATGTCTCAAGTTCTTCCAACATTTCGCGGTTTTCTTTTTCGGTAGCTTGCTGCCGTATAATGTGAATTTTCATGTTATTTTTTGACCTAATGGATTCTTAGGGTCCAAGAAATCGAATAATTTATCATACGATTTGGATAAGGAATGTCAAGCGGTTTCCTTCACGGCGTATCACTACCTCAACCATCCGGATAGTAGCCAAAGAGTTTTATTTTGTGTTAATCATTGATACCGAAAGACCACCTTGGATTCTGACCCGATACCGATACAATCGGAACCTCATCAAGGGGTTAACCAGGACCGTCGACGACTGGGATGTTGGTTCTAATAAAACTTATGGTATACCGATCGTTTGTCCAGAAAATAACCTGCCGCTGTCCCTGCCTATCGGCCCCGGGCCTGACCGAGGGCGAGGCAGGCAGGCGCCTCGCGTTTCCGTAAACCCCAATACTTGTCTTTTGGCTTCCCCAAAATATCTGGCAACCCCAAGACCATTGAACCCGGACCTCCACCCGATGAGATTAAACAACTGCAACTTGTTCAAGACTCCGGCGATTTCGCACAAAAGGCACAAGGGGCAGACTTGTTTATTGTTTTGCTCAAAAGGTATATTTAGCTCAAGGAATTTAATGGCGATATTTGGCAGGTCCGTAAGTGATTTAATTTACGCTGAAAATTCGGACAACCGAAGCTTTTTTACTTGATATATTTTTTTTTCTCATATAGAATGTATGTCACTTGGAGCAAATTCGATTATCTGGCTGTAGGGAAAGGGGGGTTCTATGAACAATGAAGTGCAGGAAGACTTCCCGGAATTCAGATTTCCAAAGTTCCAAATCAAAGGTCTCCGATGGATTGTGGTCGGTATTTTAGGGATCATTTTTTTGTTTACATTCTTTTATAGTGTAGGCACCGAGGAGGTGGGCGTCATCCAGCGTTTCGGTGCTTACACAAGGACCGTCCCGTCCGGCCTGCACATTAAAATGCCCTTCGGTATTGAAACCGTAAGAAAAGTCCCCGTTGAGCGGCAGCTTAAAGAGGAGTTTGGATTCAGAACCAAGGCCGCAGGGATAAAAACGGTTTACGATCCAAAAACCTTCCGTGAAGAGAAACTGATGCTGACCGGAGATCTGAACGCCAGTGATGTTGAGTGGATCGTGCAGTTTAGAGTTGCCGACCCTTACAAATTTCTGTTCAAGGTACGGAATGCAGTCCAGACCTTCCGGGATTTGAATGAAGCCCTGATGCGCGAAATCGTCGGCGACCGCTCAGTGAACGAAGTGTTAACGACTGGACGTGTTGAGGTAGCCAATGAGGTGGCCCGCAAACTTCAGACCTTGTGTGACGAATACGAAACCGGGATCAAAGTAGACCAAGTCGTTCTCCAAGATGTGACGCCCCCGGAGGCAGTGAAGCCGGCATTCAATGAAGTCAATGAAGCCCAGCAGGAGCGCGAAAAACTGATCAATCAGGCCCGGTCTGAATATAATAAAGTGATCCCAAAAGCCAAGGGCGATGCCGCGAGAATTATTGAGGAGTCAAGAGGCTATGCCATTGAACGGGTGAATCAAGCTCGCGGTGAGGCCACCAAGTTTAATGCCATTTTCAAAGAATATCAAAAGGCCCCCGAAGTCACCCAGCAACGAATCTATCTCGAAACGATGAACGAGGTCCTTTCGAAGGTGGGTAGGAAAATAATTACGGACAAAGAGACCACGGGCATTCTGCCCCTGTTTCAGATAGAGAAGGTAGAGAAGGAGGGGAAGAAAAATGATTAAACGATCCTATATTTTACTCGGGTTGATCATCGTTCTGGGAGCTTTCGCCCTCATCCTCTCCGCTTTTGTTGTGGACGAGGCCGAGCAGGCGATCATCACCCAGTTTGGTAGGCCTGTGGGAGAACCGATCATGACCCCAGGAGTTCATCTGAAGGTTCCCTTCATTCAAGCAGTCCATTTTTTTGACAAGCGATTCCTGGAGTGGGACGGCGCCCCCAATCAAATCCCGACCAAGGACAAAAGATTCATCTGGGTGGACACGTATGCTCGCTGGCGGATTCACGATCCCCTTCTCTTTTATCAACGAGTCCAGAATGAACGGGGAGCGCACACACGATTGGACGATATTCTTGACGGCCAAACGCGGAATGTCATTGCCAATAATAATCTGGTGGAAGTCATCCGTACCACCAACCGAAAATTTGAAGCTTCGGCAGAGATAGGAGGAGTTGAGGATTCAGAGGCCCCCACTCGCATCGAAATGGGACGGGATAAAATGACCCGCCTCATTATTGAAGCCGCAGCTCCACGGCTCAAAGAGCTGGGCATCGAATTGCTGGATCTCCGTCTGAAGAGGATCAACTATGTTGAGGAGGTCCAGAAGAAAATTTATGAACGAATGATTACAGAACGGAAGCGAATTGCAGATCAGTTCAGATCCGAGGGACAAGGCGAAGCCGCCAAGATTCTGGGGGATAAAGAAAGGGATCTAAAGAAGATCCAGTCAGAAGCCTACCGAACCGCGCAGGAGATCAAAGGGAAAGCTGACGCTGAGGCGACTGCGATCTATGCCTCGGCCTACAATCAGAGCCCTGATTCCAGAGCCTTCTATCGATTCGTGAAGACGATGGACACCTACAAAAACACCTTGTCGGAAAAGGACTGGCTCGTTCTGTCTACCAAAGGCGATTTCTTCAGGTTTCTTGAACATTCCGGCAAGTAATTAGGAAAGGTCTGCCCCGTTATTTTTGGGGGACGTAGATTTGAGGACGTAGGGGCAAAGGAGAATTACCCGTTCCAACCATATAACTCTGCTATCTCATCCTGACTCGCCATCCGCTCGACAACCGGCAACTGGGACGCTGGCAACCGGGATGTTGGTTCTAAAACAATTTATGGCACATGAATAAATTCGAGGGGGACTTCTTTCGATTTCTTGTTTGATGAGGTTTGGGCGGATTTCCTGCCATCCCTCAATCAGTGAGTTCTCCCATGATACTACGATGAATATTCACGACTCCAGAGGGCTTCCAAGAATTCTCGAAGGGGTAGGATGGTCATATTCTCCAGATTTCGTCTGCGAGGCTCAAGGCTCACGCAGAGATAACGTTTCAACTTCTTTTCTTCAGCGAAGGCCCGGAGGGATTTCAAATCATGGGCCGAGACATTTTCTTTTGCCTTCACCTCTACTGCCGTATGATCACCCAGAATGAAATCAACCTCAAATCCTGAAGTGGAGCGCCAGTAGCTTAGCGGCTCTCCGGAAATGTAGTCACCGTAGCTTACCAGTTCATGCATGAGATACGTCTCAAATGCCTCACCGAATTCTGGAGTGCCCGGCCGAAACTGCCGACCTTGAAGCGTGGCCACTACCCCCACATCAAAAAAATAGTATTTGGAAGAAGTCAAGGGCTTTCTCTTTTTTGATTTGCGCCATGAGGGGAGTTCGTAGAGGAGTAACGTGTCCTTCAGGATTTCAA
>Ga0256868_10000306_pt1 | contig 29489 bp, 27 predicted proteins | sample RVTome_13_FD_187341 | JGI IMG/M metagenome (GOLD analysis project Ga0256868, IMG submission 187341) | Soil microbial communities from uranium-contaminated site in the Upper Colorado River Basin, Wyoming, United States - RVT92D227 HiSeq ...
AAGATATCACAAGGAGTTAGAAGAGGCAGGGATCATTACAGATCGAGTCGCTCCGATGCTCCTTCCAGATTACTCCAATCCAAAAGTCCGTGAGCGCCAACTGACCACACACTATATTGGAACGATCCGGTAAAATTCTCTTTTCTCCATTTTACAAGGGAAATGCGAACTCCTCCCTAATTTCATTTTCCTTACCATATTAAAAATCGATCTTTAAGAAAAAGGGATTTTTTAGAGATACAGAAATGGGGACAATGGGTGTCCCTATACTTGAATCGTCTGCTGAAGAAACATTACGATTATTTAATACACCCCTCGAAAATATTATCAAGCAAAGTATGACAAGATTTTAAGTATAAGGTTGACAAAATGGGGGTGGCTGTCCTATATAGGAAGAAAGGGTTATGGAAGAGAAAGACGAACAACCCCAGAAAATTGAACAGGAAGAGGAAAAGAAGCGAGAGATCGATCTCAACACCCTCTTTCCTGAAAAGGGTTATGATTTAAATCGTCTCTTCCCCGATGAAGGGACCAAGAAGCTCCTTTATGAACTAAGACGAAATAAACGAGACATTAGTCGTTTTATTAAAAGCCTTCATGTTGAGGAGGAGTAAATGGAGTGCTCCCATTGTGGTTACTTATTAGATTTTTTCCCCTGTTCAGAGTGTGGAGGAGAGATACCTGCTAAGAGCAGTTACTGCTGCTGGTGTGGGAATCCCATAAAGGTAGAAAGAAGGGAAACAGATTTATCTGAACGGAAATTGTGTCGTGATGGCAACTGCGTTGGCACAGTCAATGAAAAGGGAGTATGTAATATGTGCGAAAAGCCTTATCATGAAGAGTCTTCTTAGCTACATTGACAGTTGAAATGTTAATGATTATGTTATGAGGGTAAAACATGTTAGAAATTCCAGCAGGGCATTATTTCTAATGGGGTAAACTCGATTGATTCCATAGGAGGATACGATGATATTTCTACCCAGGGGAGGTGCTGATCGAGATGAAAAGGGAAAGGATGATAAGATTCTTATCCCTGAAGAGATCTCTATTCTACCTTTAAGAGGAACGGTACTTTTTCCTGATTTGATATTGCCCATCATGGTAGGCAGGAAAAAATCAGTGAAATTGGTCGATGATGCGATGGATTCCGATCGTATTATTGGGGTCATCACACAAAAAAAGTCTGAAATTGAAGATCCGAAGGAAAACGATCTTTATTCAGTGGGTGTGGCGGCGCTCATACTGAGGATGATTCGGGAATTGGATGGAAGCCAACGGGTCATTGTCCAGGGGATCTCGAGGATAAAGGTGAAGGAATACATTCAGCGAGAGCCCTATTTTAAGGTAAGGGGTGAAGTGATCGATGAAGGTTTAGTACATGGGGTGGAGATAGAGGCTCTCATGATGAATTTGAAGAACCTCTTTCAAAGGGCTGTGGAATTGGCTCCTTATCTCACAAGTGAGTTAGGAACCATGGTGTCCAATATAAAGTCACCCTCTATCCTCGCTGACTTGATTGCCTCGAACCTCAATATTTCAACCACTGAGAAGCAGGGGATTTTAGAGACCTTCGACATTCGAGAACGCCTGACCAAAGTTCATCTCTTCCTCAACAAAGAGGTTCAGGTGTTAGAATTGGGAAATAAGATCCAATCCCAGGTCAAGGAGGATATGGATCGAACCCAAAGGGAATATTATCTCCGGGAGCAATTAAAGGCGATCAAGAAAGAGTTGGGCGAGTTGGATGAACATTCCACAGAGATCAAGGAAATTAAAGAGAAGATTAAAAAGGCGAAGATGCCACCCGAGGCCTTGGCGGTTGCGGAAAAGGAGTTAGATCGTCTGGCTAAAATTCCTCCTGCTTCAGCCGAGTATACCGTTGCCAGAACCTATTTAGATTGGTTGGTAGAACTCCCATGGGCTGAAACCACGGAGGATAATCTCGATATTGACAATGCCCAAAAGACATTAGATGAAGACCATTATGATTTGGAAAAGGTGAAGAAGCGGATCTTAGAATATCTGGCGGTGAGAAAATTGAAAGCGGATATGAAAGGGCCGATCCTTTGTTTTGTTGGCCCCCCTGGGGTTGGAAAAACCTCACTCGGAAGGTCAATTGCTCGAACCATGGGACGAAAATTCATACGGATCTCTTTGGGTGGAGTCCGAGACGAGGCCGAAATTCGAGGACATCGCCGAACCTATGTTGGGGCCCTGCCCGGGCGGATCATTCAAGGGATCAAAAAAACAGGATCGAATAACCCGATCTTCATGTTAGACGAAGTGGATAAGATCGGGATGGACTTTCGTGGGGATCCCTCCTCTGCCCTTCTGGAGGTATTGGATCCAGAACAGAACTTCTCCTTCTCGGATCACTATATCGATGTTAATTTCGATCTCTCGAAGGTGATGTTCATCACCACCGCCAATGTGCTCGATACTATCCCTCCTGCCCTCAGGGATCGAATGGAAACCCTTGAGCTCCCGGGCTATAGCGAAGATCAGAAGATGATGATCGCCAAAGAGTTTTTAATCCTTAAACAGATCAACGAACACGGGTTGAGCTCAGAGTTCATCGAATTTCAGGATGCGGCACTTCAGACTATCATCAGTTCATACACCCGAGAGGCCGGGGTCAGAAATTTGGAGAGGGAGATCGCAGCTATCTGTCGAGGGGTGGCCAAGGATGTTGCACGAGGGATCAAAGAGAAAGTGGTCATCGTTCCAGATAATTTGCATAAATTCTTAGGGCCGGTCAAATTCTTCCTCGAAGTGGCAGAGCGGACCTCTAATCCAGGTGTAGCGACAGGTTTGGCCTGGACGCCAACAGGAGGGGACATCATCTTTGTGGAAGCGACGAAGATGAGGGGAGAGAAGGGGTTGACCCTGACCGGGCAACTGGGAGACGTGATGAAAGAATCCGCACAGGCCGCATTGGCCTATGTTCGATCCAAATCGAAGGAACTCGGGATTGAAGAGGATTTCTTTGAAAAGAATGACATCCACATCCATGTGCCGGCGGGGGCCATCCCAAAAGATGGGCCTTCGGCTGGGGTGACGATGTTTGTAGCGCTGACCTCCCTTTTGACCAACAAGCCTGTTCGAAATGATGTCGCTATGACCGGAGAGATCACTTTGAGGGGCTTGGTCCTTCCTGTGGGAGGCATAAAAGAGAAGGTCTTAGCTGGTATGAGGGCTGGGATTAAGACCATCATCCTTCCCAGTAAGAATGAAAAAGACCTGGAGGAAATTCCTGAGCATATTCGAAATCAGATGAATTTCAAATATATCCAGAGGATGGACGAGGCCATTGAACTGGCGTTGAAACATACAGAGCCACGGAGTGCGGAACGAGGAACCGTTAGCCCTCCGGTTAGTTAAGAACGCAAAATTCTTCTTCCCCTTTCTTGTAGCTTGCCTAGATTTGTAATTTCCATCTGAGGCAATCCGTGGATTACCCTAAACTCAGAAGTATCAATATTTTCCCAGTTCAGAATTCTGGACAAACCCTGCTCTGCCTTCAGGATCCACAAAATATCAGTGAAAAGGCCATTTATTTATCGACCCCTCTTTATTTCATTGTTTCCCTTTTGGATGGTCAACATTCAATCCTGGATATTCAGGCGGAATATATGAGGAGGTTTGGGGAGTTTCTTTATACAGAGAAATTACAAGAGATCATCGCTCAATTGGATGAAAATCTCTTTCTTGAAGGAGAACGGTTTCAAGAAGCCATGAGGCAGAAAGAGGAGAGTTTCAAGAAAGGTTCATTCCGAGAGGCAATTTTCGCTGGGAAAAGTTATGAGGGTGACCCAGACCGATTGAGATCTCAACTTGAAGGATACTTTAAGGGATTGGATGGTCCAGGATCTCTTGGAGAGAAAAAGGGGATGGATGGGTTAAAGGGAGTTGTGGCTCCCCACATCGATTTCCAGAGGGGAGGATTCTGCTATGCATTTGCACATCGAGAAATATGGGAGAGGAATTCGACCCATTGTTTTATCATCTTCGGAACAGCCCACACCCCAATGGGAAATCCCTTCTGCCTTACACAGAAAGACTTCATTACGCCCCTTGGCACTTTAAATGTGGATAAAGAATTGGTTGATGCAATTCAATCCAAGTGTCCTGACGACCTTTTTAAGGATGAAGGAGTCCAGCGAAGCGAGCATTCCATTGAGTTCCAATGCGTCTTTCTCCGATACTTATACCCGGAGCCTATTCCTCTGAAGATTGTTCCCATCCTGAGCGGGTCATTTCATGAGGCGATTGAGCATGGAATTTCACCGATGGAGATCAAACCCATTCGTCAGTTCATCAAAGCCTTAAAAGAGTCTATTTCATCCCTTGGGAGAGAGGTTTGTTATATTGCCAGTGCTGATCTTGCTCACATGGGCCTTCAATTTGGGGATCGTCAAGGCATCAGTGAATATGGTCTCAGAATCCTATCCCAAGAAGATCAGGAGATGTTAGGACATGCAGAGAAGGTCGATGGAGAAGGATTCTTTTTGTCGATTGCAAGGGAAAAAGATCGGAGGAAAATCTGCGGTCTTCCAGCCATCTATACCATGCTAAAGGCCCTCGAAGTTAGAGAAGGTAAACTTCTCAAGTATGGCCAGGCCTTTACCCCAGAGACCCAATCCGTTGTTTCATTCGCCAGCCTCGCCTTCTACTAAATATTTGGATCACTTTATTTGAGGACCGCTCCGCTTAAGGTTTGAGGCAAGAGGTTTTAGCCTCCAACCTCAAGTCCCGCATTGCGGGACATTCCTCTAACCTTTAGCAAAGTTTTATAGATCAGGAGGGTTTTTGTTTGATTTTATCGAGGGAAGGGTAGAGTTCTGTAATTTTTTTCTCGACTTCTTGAGGAAGATCAACCTGAAGGTTAAGGATTTTTTCTCTTAGAAGGGCCAAGGCCCCTAATTTTTCACTCACCTCTTTCGGGGTGACACGGCTTAATCTTTTAGAAACCTCCTTTACCTCCTCATTGAGGAATTCAACCATTTTTAAAATCTCTGAAATCTTTTTTGGGGACATCTGGATACCTCTCCCTCTGTTCTCGTTTCTACCATACCTAATTTAAAACAAGAATACAAGGATTTTAATTTAATTCATTGCAGGATTTGGAATACTTCAAACTTTAGAGGAGAATATCCAATAGTGGTAGGAAAAACAATAGATAGAGGATATGGAACCTTTAAGCATTAAGAAATTGAATGAAAAGTAGAGTATTTGTTGAGATTCTTCATTGGATATGATATGAGAATGGATCATTATCATATTTTTTCAAAGGAGCGAAGTTGAAGATGAAGCAAACTTTCCAGGTGAGGACCTCCAAGCAGACAGAATTCATTGATATCACCCAGTCTGTCCAAGAGGCTGTGAAAAAAACAGGGGTAGAAGATGGGATCTGCATCATCTTTATTCCTCACACCACCGCTGCGGTAACGATCAATGAGAATGCAGATCCGAGTGTTGTCCAGGATATCCTCATGGAATTGAATAAGATGGTTCCCTTTAAGGACCAATATCATCACATGGAAGGAAATTCTCCGGCTCATATCAAAGCCAGTCTGGTGGGATGCTCTCAATTTATCTTGATTGAGTCAGGGAAGTTGGTCCTTGGAACCTGGCAGGGGATCTTTTTCTGTGAATTTGATGGACCGAGGGATCGAAAAGTCTTTGTCAAAGTGATAAAGACATAGGGAGAAAGATGGACTGGGGAGATCTTATTGAAAAGGCAGGAAGAGTATTTGAGAAGGAACCAAGACTGATCCATCTCCCTTCTGAAGGAAAGGTTGTCTTTGTTGGAGATACCCATGGAGATTTGGATGCCAGTCAACAGGTCATCCACCAGTATCTCAAAATACCCTACCGAATCGTCTTCCTGGGGGACTATGTCGATCGAGGTGAATACTCCGAAGAAAATATCCAATATTTATTTAGTATGAAATTGAAGCACCCTGATCAACTTTTTCTTTTAGCCGGGAATCATGAAGGATTTATGGTGAAAGAGCTCTATCCTGCTAACTTTTGGGACTCTCTTTCTCAAGAAAAGAAAGAGGAATATGGCCACCTCTTTTCGAAACTTCCATTAGCCACTGTTACTCAAAACGGAATATTAGCTCTTCATGGTGGGCTTCCGGATTTGAAATCCCTTGAAGAGCTGAACCAAATCGAATTGGGAGATACTCACTGGGATAGAATTGTCTGGGGAGATTTTGTAGAAAATGAGATTGAAATTCTGGGTGATCTTTGGGGAAGGCCCCAATTCGGCCGACCCTATTTTGAACGAATCATGGAGCGATATCAAAAACAGGTTCTCATCCGGTCCCATCAACCTAATTCGCCCCTTACCATGTTTAAGAAGAGGTGCATTACCATTTTCACTTCCTATTTCTATCGGCCCATCCGTACCGTTGCCATTGTTGATTTGGAAAAGGAAATCCAAACTTCAGAAGATGTGGTGTTGGAAAGAATATAATTTCATTTTAAATTCGAAGCACGAAATCCGAAATTCGAAACAAGCACCCATGTTCAAAATATCAATGACCCAAACAAATGAAGAGGTTTTAAAATTTGAAATTTGAATTTTAGATTTGTTTCGGATTTCGATATTCGAATTTCGGATTTATCGGGATTAAGGATGCCCCAAATAATTTCTTTTGATATGGATGGGACATTAGTTGACCCAGAATTCACTGATTGGGTTTGGGGCCATGGCATCCCAACACTTTATGCGGAGAAGTTTAGGATTCCCTTTGAGGAAGCAAAGATATTTGTGGTCAACGAGTACCTGAAGGTGGGGGAAGGTGCGATTGAGTGGTATGACATTAAATATTGGTTCCAATTTTTCCAATTAGAGGGAAATTGGAATGTGTTGATGAAACGATATGCCGACAAGATCAATATCTATTCAGATGTCAATCATATATTGGAGCGCCTAAAAGACGAGTTCCTATTAGTTCTTACCTCCAACGCAGGAAGAGAATTCATCGATATAGAGATGGAAACCACGGGCCTTGGTAGATATTTCGATCGGATTTTTTCAGCAACCTCTGATTTCAAAGAAGTGAAAAAAACAAAGGGATTTTACCAACGAATTTGTCAGATCCTCGGGACCAAACCTCAGGAGATTGTCCATGTTGGTGACCACTATGAGTTCGACTATGTCGTTCCTCGGTCGCTGGGTATTCATGCCTTTTATCTAAATCGGTCAGGCGAGCAACAGGGCGAATTCATAATTTCAGATATGAGAGATTTGGAGAAAAGACTACTGACTATTACAGATTACAGATCTCAAATTGAAGATTGAAAAAACTGAAATCTTCGATCTAATACAAACGCATTAAATAAAATGACATCACCCCCACCCTTACCCTCCCCTCTTGAGAGGGAGGGATGGGTGGGGGGGACCTTTCACTGGTCTTTTGGGATTGGAGCCTTGGTTGCCATGTTTACTGGCCTCGTCATTGGATTTTATGGGGATTTTAAGGGGATTTTCAGGAGACCAAAAGAACTTATTGAGAAAGAGGGAAATTGAAAGGATTCTTTCCTTTATGGTAAGATGATATGGATTGAAATGAATGGTAGGGAGGAATAAGCAGTGTCTCATCCAAGGATTTTGGTTGTCGATGATGAAATGATCGTTTGCGAGAGTTGTAAACGGATTCTGGAGGAAGAGAGTTATGAGGTGGAAACCGCTTTGAGCGGAAAGGAGGCCTTTGAAAAGATGAAGGCCAATCCGTTCGACATTGTCATTACCGACCTCAAAATGCCAGGGATTGATGGCATGGAGATTCTAAATACATTTCGCAAAGAATATCCCGATTCAATCATTATTATGATCACCGGTTTTTCTACTGTGGAAACAGCGGTCGAGGCCATGAAATTGGGAGCCTTTGACTACATCCCCAAGCCCTTTACGCCTGATGAGGTCTCCATCGTAGTGAAGAAGGCGATTGAGAAGAAGAGCCTTGTGTCGGAGAATATCTACCTGCGCCAGGAATTACAAGAAAAATATGGGTTCCACAATATTGTGGGAAAAAGCAGCAAGATGCAGGAGATCTACCGGATCATTGTAAAAGTGGCTATGACTGACAGCACGGTCTTGATCTATGGTCAGAGCGGGACAGGAAAGGAACTCATTGCCCGGGCTATCCATTTCAACAGTTCGAGAAGAGAGAAACAATTTGTCCCTGTGGACTGTGCTGTTCTTTCAGAGAATCTCTTGGAGAGCGAGTTATTCGGCCATGTCAAAGGTTCTTTTACAGGGGCCGTTACCACCAAACCAGGGCTTTTTGAAGTAGCGGATGGAGGGACTGTCTTCCTCGATGAGGTGGGGAATATCAGTTTGTCTATTCAAGCCAAACTCCTTAGGGTCTTGCAGGAAAGAGAATTCACCCCAGTGGGAGGGACCAAGACCAAAAAGGTGGACATTCGACTCGTCGCCGCTACCAACAAGGAATTAGAAAAGATGATCAAAGAAGAAGCCTTTCGTGAGGATCTTTACTATCGGCTTAATATAGTTCCCATTTATCTCCCACCTTTGAAAGAACGTCAAGAAGACATTCCCCTCTTAGCAGTTCATTTTCTCAAGAAATATGCTGAAGAGATGGGAAAAACCATCAAAGGATTTACCCCCGAGGCCATGGAGAAAATGGTGAGATATCCGTGGCCAGGAAATGTTAGAGAACTTGAGAATATGATCGAACGCACCGTAGTAATGATTGAAGATGAAATGGTAAGAGTGGAACATCTCATCCTTCCAGGTCAACAAGAAAAAGAGATTTCGGAAAACCAAATCCCCCTGACCAGTGAAGAGTTGAAGGAGATTAAGAAACAGGTGAGGGAAAAGGCAGTTGAAGAGATTGAGAGAGCCTTTGTTCTTAATGCATTAGAGCGCCATCAATGGAATGTTACCAGAGCTGCCGAAGAAGTAGGTATGCTGCGACCAAATTTTCAAGCCATGATGAGAAAATATAACCTCCGAGTCAGGGGAGAGTAAATAAAGGGATGTCAAAACTCAATGCTCAAATGAAATAAAAGCAATCCTTCATGACGGGCTGGTCGCTCCTGAATAATGAAAATCCCCTCTCACCCCCCTTTAGCCGCCGGCCCAAGAGGGCCTCTGGCCCGGAGGGCAAAGGGGGGTGAGAGGGGATTTGAAACTTATTTTCAAAGTTTAAGGAGTAGAAAAAAGGAACTTTAAAATCTAAAAATTAGAATTCAAGTTTTGAAGTTTGAAGGTCCTAATTTATGTCAGATTTCTTCAAATGGTTGATTGTAGGTTGGTCAATTGTTGTGGTAGGGATTGCCGCCCTTGGAGCAGTCTTAATTGTTAAATATGGGGAGGTGAAAAAGATTGAGACAGATGATGTAAGTCTTTGTTTTATAATTGCTTTTTTCTGTTGGCTAATTCCTATTATTGCCTTCACAATTTTAGCCCGCACTTTAGGATTCTGATTAAATATTCTACTGCATATTTTTTTTATTCTTTAAGTAAATCAATTATTTCTATTAATTAGTGAATTTTTGTTCATTTAAAATTTAAAAATTGTATATAAATAGTATACGTTTAGTTTTATAATCATTAGTCCCCTTAGTTTAAAAAACCAATAAATTCAAATAAATAAATCAAATTTTTTTTTGGTTTCACGTTGGCATACGAAATGCAGTATTGAATAGGAGTTTAATATGAAATCAAAAATGATCCTCATTGCATACCAGGATGATTTAGGGGCCAGATCGCTCTCCACTTTTTTCCATGGCATTGGCTACAAGGTCGAGACAGCAAAGATGGTAAGTGAAATGATTCGAAAGGTTCGCAAAGGAAACATCCATGTTGTCCTCCTTGATGATGAGATTGAGGGAGTGAAGGCTTGTGATTTAGTTCCCCTCTTTAAGAAGATCGATGATATGATCCAGGTCATCGTTATCTCTTCAGAGGTCTCTCTCGGGCTGGTGAAACGTCTCCGAGGGGCAGGGATCTTTTATCAAGCAATGAAACCGGTTGACCTCGAAGAGATCAAATCAGCAGTGGGATGTGCTTTTGAAAAGATAGAGAGGGAGAGTTTAAAAGAAGGGTATTTCCCTTTCCTCGTTCCAGGGAGGGTTCCAGCATGAGATGGAGAGAAGATAGAAGCAAGGTTTGGAGTATCCTGAGGGGAGGTCTTCCTATCTTTTTGATTTTTGGGCTGATCTTGGGGTGGAGGGCAAGTGTCGCCTGGAGCGATAATTCCCTTTGCTTGGATTGCCATCAGGATGAATCACTAAAAAAGCAAGATGATCAGGGTAAAAGTATTTCTCTCTTTGTGTCTGAGGAGGAATTTAAAAAATCGATCCACGGAAAACTCTCCTGTTGGGATTGCCACACCCATATTAAAGATGACAAACATTCCGAGGGTGGGCAGAAGGCTGCGGACAAGAAGGTGGACTGTGCCACTTGCCACGAGAAGGCAAGCAAGGAATATCAGCAAGGTCTTCATTCTAAGATGATCATGAAGGGGATGGAGAGGGCAGCTAATTGTTATGATTGTCACGGAGAACATAATATCCTCCCCAGTAAGGATTCCAAATCCATGACAAACGTTTCCAACATTGAAAAGACATGCAATCGATGTCATTCGGATCTGGAATTTGTCAAACAGCATGCCTTAGGGGCGGCCATACCTAAAGAGGAATTTAAGAGAAGTGTCCATGGACAAACAGGGGAGATGACCTGTACGAATTGCCATGGGAGCCATAACTTAAGGTCTCTAATCGATCCAAAATCAACGATCTTCCGATCGAACATTCCTCAAACTTGTGGCGTATGCCATCCAGATATTACCAAACAATTTACTGAGAGTAGTCATGGAGAACTTGCTGCCAGAGGGAGGATGGATTCTCCAACTTGCACGACTTGCCATGGCTTTCATGGGATCAAGGCAAAAGTGGATCCGGATTCTCCTGTGAATGAGCGAAGGATTGCTCTTACGACCTGTCCTCAATGTCATGCTGCAGAACGCATCTCGAGAGAATACAAACTAACCAACCTCCCTGTAAAATCGTATTATGACAGTTTCCATGGTCTTTCCTATCAAGGTGGCGATACCTTTTCTGCAAACTGTGCGAGTTGTCATGGAGTCCATGATATCCGTTCCTCTTCAGATCCAAAATCGATGATTCACAAAGATAACTTGCAGAAGACCTGCGGAAACTGTCATCCAGGGGCTTCAGAGAACTTTGCCAAAGGGAAAATGCATGCGATTGCATCGATCAGTGGAGAAGATTTCGGGGAGAAGGTGGTCGGATGGGTGAGAATCGTTTATATTATTTTAATTGTCATGGTCATCGGAGGGTTGACCTTCTTCAACTTCACCGATTGGCTGAGAAAGACAATCGAGAGGATGCATCATTAAAACAAGGAGCGGGTTGCCATGACGAAAAAATATCTCAGAATGACGTTGAATGAAAGGGCTCAGCACCTGAACCTGTTTATCAACTTTTCGATTCTTGTCATCACGGGTTTTACTTTAAGATTTCCAACAGCCTTCTGGGCCGCTCCCATTACCGATGTTCCTATGGGAATGACCTTTCGAGGGTTCATTCATCGGCTCTGTGGGGTGGCCATTGTGACTTTGGGCGGTTATCACATTTTATACTTAGCCTTCACGGAAAGAGGGAGGGGAATTATAAAAGATATGATCCCGGGGTTGAAAGATGCCAAAGACCTTTGGGAGACGTTGAAGAACAACCTCTTTATCAACCGTCCAGCCAAATTGCTCAAAATGGGACGCTTCAATTTCAAGGAAAAATTGGAATATTTAGGCTTGATCTGGGGAACGATTGTTATGACGGTTACGGGTTTAATTCTTTGGTTTAAGACAGAATGGCTGCAATTTTTTCCCATGTGGACTTGGGATGTTGCTCGGGCGATCCATTTTTATGAGGCGATTTTGGCTACCCTCACCATTATTGTTTGGCACCTTTATTCTGTCGTGTGGAATCCCGATGTCTACCCAATGAGTTGGGCCTGGCTTACAGGGGACCTCACCGAACATGAAATGGAGTTGGAACACGGTCTCGAACTGGAGAAGATCAAGGCTCAGGAGAGAGGGGAACTGAGGGAATTTGGCAAGGCAGCAGTGATGGGGGGCGGCAGGATTTATGGCATCCGTCGGGAAAAGATAGAGAGAGAGGGAGAAAAAGCCTCCCCCATTCGCCGCCTCTATGGTATTATTCAAGGTTTTAATGAAACCATTAAGAATTGGAGAGGGGTATAGTCCCTTCTTAGCATAGTCCATTTTCTTTTACAGCCCTATATATCCTCTGACTCCCACCATCCAAACCCCACCCAAACGGAGAGGATATATAGGGCTTTTCTTTCCCTTCTTGTAGAGATTAGGGGAAAATGTTAATATACTAATTTGTAAGACAAAAAATGGCACAGCAGATTCTTAATAATGGAATGAATTCATCCACAGCGGGCAAGCCTAGTCTACCATAACTACTGTAATGAAACAATAACATGAATTATAAGGTGCTAATAAGGCGATTTCGAGGGAAAAAAATATTTTGTGTTTTTCTACTTTTTATCTCCTTCTTCCTCTTTGGAAATTTTGTGAGAGGGACCTATGCCATGACAGCGGAAGAAGAGAAGAAGCTGGGGGAAAGGGTCCTCCATGAGATGGAGAAAAAAGTCGAATTCGTAAGAGACCTAACCCTCCATGCTTTTTTAGACAAGATAGGCCAATCGTTAGTGGCACAGGTTGGTCCCACTCCATTTGAGTTTAAATTCTACTTAATCAATACATTAGAACCTAATGCCTTCGCTCTTCCAGGTGGTTATATTTTTATCACGACAGGGCTCATTGTCATGGCGGAGAATGAACAAGAAGTGGCAGGGGTGCTTAGTCATGAAATCGCCCATGTCACCAGGAGACATATTGCCCAATTAATCGAGAAGGGGAAGCGGCTCAATATTGCTTCTATGGTAGCGATCCTTGCAGCCATGCTGGCAGGCAAAGGGGGGGTAGGCTCTCAAGCGGCTGCGACCATGGCGACAGCCACAGCAGGAGCTCTTGAATTGAAATACACTCGAGAAATAGAAATCGATGCGGATCAAAACGGCTTACATTATTTGATCAAGGCGGGCTATGATCCCAATGGGATGATCACCATTTTCAACAGAATCTATAAGGCCAGTTTGGTCTTAGCACCTAACATCCCTCCTTACCTTTCTACCCATCCCGCCGTTGAAAATCGAATCTCTCTTTTGGAAAATCTCCTCCAGACGGGATTGAGAACCACAGGGCCTTTCAAAACCATTCGGAATTTCAAAAAGATTCATGAGAAGACTTTTGTAGAGGAACGGGAGCCTCAAGTGGCCATTACCCAGTTTCAGTCTTTGATCGATTCCAATCCTAATGATTTGGATGGATATTTTGGTTTAGGTCTTGCCTTTCGAAAGATGGGGAGATTAGATAAGTCGATGGAGGTCCTCCAGCATGCACACTCCTTAGCCCCAAAGGATCTTGATATCTCCAGGGAACTCGGTATCGTCTATTTCCTTTCAGGGAAAGTGGATCAAGCCATTGAGATTCTCGAAGTGATACGGTCCGATCCCGAAACAGGTGAAGGCAATGATTTGTTAACTTTTTATTACCTCGGAAGGGGATATCAAGAGAAAGAGGACTTTGCACAAGCCCTACACCTTTTTCTGAAGGTTCAGAGGGGGATGCCTGAATTCATTGATCTATACCTCCACCTCGGATCCGTTTATGGGAGAATAGGTCAGAAGGGGCTCTCTCACTTCTATTATGGGAAACATTTCAAATTGAAGGGGGAAAGGAATAATGCCCTTCTTCATTTCAGAATGGCTTTTAAATGGTTGGAGAAGGGAAGCCCGGAGAGGGAAGAAGCCCAAAGAGAGATCAAAGAACCCGCACCTCCTCAGCGATGAAAATCGATCATCCCCCTCAATCCCCCTTTATTAAAGGGGGAGGTTACTCCTCCCTTTCGGAAAGGGAGGTGGGGAGGGATTTTAGAAAGTTATTTTTTAGGTAACGTTTGGGTTAAGAAGATCACCGAGTGCGGGGAGAAAAGGAAAGAATGGAAGCAGTCGAGGTTTATTGTCGAGAGGCTTTAGAGATGGGAGTGGACGGAGCCAAGATGGTTGATCCCCGTTCTGTTGCCACTGCTGAATGGGTCAGGATGAAATGTCAATTTGGATGTCATAGATTCGGGACAGGGCTTTGCTGTCCTCCCCATACCCCCACCCCAGACCTCACTCGGAAGGTAGTCGATTCTTATCAGAGGTCCATTTTAATTTATCGAAAATTAGCGAAGGATGAAAAAACAAAGAATTTCAACGAGATCATTGTTCGTCTTGAGATGAAGATTTTTCTCGATGGCTACTATAAGGCTTGGAGTATGGGCTCTGGTCCTTGTCGTCTTTGTAAAGTATGCGACTCTAACGCTCCTTGTAAACATGCTCAAGAGGCAAGGCCCTCGATGGAAGCTTGCGGGATTGATGTCTTCAAGACTGCAAGGGACAATGGATTTCCTATTGAAGTATTGAAAACCCGAGAAGAAGATAGAAACCTCTTAGGATTGATTTTAGTGGAGTGAGTTTTTCCCAATAGCTGAGGGTCATCAACTTGATAGTCTATCTCAGGGGGAAATGATTGGATGAACGGAGAGATGAAAAAATCAGAGGAAGAAACGGTAAGGTTGAATCAAGAGCTTTCGATCCTCAATGCGATCAGCCAGACCGTCAATCAATCTATTGATCTGGATGAAATTTTAAACAAAAGCCTGGATAAAATGATGGAGATGATAGGGGTTAGCTCTGTAGGCGTCCATCTGTTGGATGAGAAGGCGAATGATCTGGTCTTCGTAGCCCATCGAGGATTTTCCAATTATTTTCTAGGAAGAGTGAGGCGATTAAAATTAGGGGAGGGGATCACGGGGAAGGTTGCCATTTCCGGCGAGTCGATTTTTATTGAGGATTATGCCAACCATCCAGAAGCCATTCCCTCAGCGATTGAGGAAGGGTTGAAATTCCTGGCTGTCATCCCTCTCAAATCGAGAGATAAAATTTATGGGACCTTAAACATCGCGCGAAAGGAATCTTCAGAGATCACCCCATTTGAAAAGAATCTCTTCAATTCGATCGGTCAGATCGTCAGCGGTGCCATGGAGAGGGCTTTTCTCTATACAGAGAACGTCAAACGTCTGGAAGAATTGAGAACTCTCTATTCCATCAGCCAGGAAATAGCCCTGAAACTTGAACTAAAGGTAATCCTCCAAAAAATCATAGAGAGTGCTGTCGAGCTCTTGAGGGCGGAGTCGGGAAGCGTTGCCCTATGGGATAATCGGAAACAGAATTATGCCATTGCCATCGTTCATCGATTACCTGAGTCACTCATTGGAAAAGAAATTTCTTCATCTTGGGGCGGGGTGATAGGGGAGGTGATCGCTAAAAAAACTCCTGTCCTCCATAAGGATTATGAACGCCATCCCTCCCGACTCAAGGAGTTGGATTCCCATCATTTTAAACAGGTCTTAGGCGTGCCCTTAATTGTCAGGGAGATGATCATTGGGACAATGGTGATCGGATCTTCTAATCCTGATGTAAATTACCAACAAAACGAGATTGATCTCCTTTACAACTTTTCCCATCAGGCGGCCATTGCCATTGGAAATGCCAAACTCTATGAGGACTCTTTAGCAAAGATCAAACAACTCACAGCCCTCTACGATATGGGGAAAACCCTCTCCTCAACCCTTGACCTTGACGATTTGTTCAAAAAGGCATTGGAGCTTCTCAAAGACCACTTCGGCTATGAAGCCTGTGGGATTCTTCTTCTGGATGAGAAAAAGAATGAACTCTATATTAAGCATATGATGGGCAGAAATATAGAGGAGGCCAAGAGACTTAGGTTTAGGGTGGGGATCGATGGGATTGTGGGATGGGTAGCCAGGATAGGTGAACCTTTTTATGCCCCAGATGTATCCAAGGATCTCCGATATATTTCTGGGGGACCCTCCATCAAATCGGAAGCCGCCTTTCCTCTAAAGGTAAGAGATCAGATCTTTGGAGTTTTAAACATTGAGAGTGATGAACTCAATAGGTTTGATGAAGAGGACTTGAAGGTTCTCTCCTCTTTTGCAAGCCAATTGAGCATTTCCATTGAAAACGCACAGCTCTTCTCTGAATTAAAACAAACACTACAAGAATTGAAACATGCACAAGACCAGATCGTCCAGGCTGAAAAATTGAGAGCCATGGGAGAGATGGCCAGTGGGGTGGCCCACGATTTTAATAATGTCCTTGCCGTCATCCTGGGAAACATTCAGCTTCTCCTTCATCAGTTGGATCGTCTCAGCCATGAAGAAATTCGTGAAGGCTTGAAAGTGGTCGAACGTTCTTCGAAGGATGGAGCAGAGACAGTTCGTCGAATACAGGAATTTACAGGGATGAGAAGGGATAAAGAATTTGTCTCCCTTTCCCTCAATGAGATCGTTACAGAAGTGGTGAACATCACCCAGCCACGTTGGAGGGATCAGACCCAAAAGAAAGGGATACAGATTGAATTGACCACCCAATTGGGGGATATCCCCCTGATCATGGGGAATCCCCATGAGTTAAGGGAGGTGCTGACCAATATTTTTTTCAATGCGGTGGATGCAATGCCTAAAGGAGGTAGGCTGACCATTGCCACGGAACTTCAGACAGAGGATTGGGTGGAAGTGAGGATTTCAGATACAGGAATTGGAATGATAGAGAAGGTGAAAAAGAGAGTTTTTGATCCATTTTTCACCACAAAGGGTGTGACGAATTCTGGGTTAGGGATGAGTGTTTCTTATGGAATTATCAAACGCCATGGGGGAGAAATTCTAATTGAGAGCGAACCAGAGAAGGGGACGACCTTCATCATTCATCTGCCGAAGGGGTATGAGGTAGAGGAAACCTTTGTGAAGGAGGTCACTCCTATCAAAGAGGCGCGGCAGGCACGGATCTTGGTGATCGACGATGAGGATACTGTTCGAGATATTCTTTCACGGATATTGGAGACTAAAGGTCATCAGGTGGTGGTTGCCTCCAACGGCGAAGAAGGGATCGAACAGTTTAAGTCAGAGCCATTCGATATAGTTTTTACTGACCTTGGAATGCCGAAACTATCAGGATGGGATGTGGGAAAGACCATCAAAGAGATAGATCCAAAAGTCCCCATCGCTATGATCACTGGATGGGGGGTGGAATTGGATAGAGAAAAGATGAGTGAAAGCGGGATCGATCTCATCGTCTCCAAACCTTTCAACTTTGATCAAGTCATCCAGTTGGTCTCTGAGGCTATGGAGTTGAAGGAAAAGATGTAGGGAGAGAGGGGTCACCACCATCGCCAGAGAGCAATAATAAAGGTAATTAAGAAGACGAAAATCAGATTCATATATGCCATGAAATAGAAGGCTTTTTCATGAGGAGGTTGTTCAACTTTTAGCCCAATCGATATCAATTCTCCCACTACCGGCATTTTTAATATTTTATCTTCTCCATGGGGAGCTGTCTTAAGGATATTCGTCAGATCATTACCTGCAAGATGTTTTTTTAAATGAGTCCCACCTTTCCAAAGCTTACTTGAACTCACATCATAGACTTTACCTTTATATGCAAAATATGCTGGTTTATTCTCTTTACCATCAAAAGGTTGGAGTTCTTCCAAGGTTAATTTATCTTTCTTCGGAAGAAGAGGCTGGACCTTCTTCTTTTTAATTTTAGGTCCGATGACGAAGGTCACGATAGCAGCCGATGCCGCCATGATTGCGAACAGGATGATTTTCGCACTCAATAAGATTCCAAATCTTGTGGTGTAAAGCATTTCCCACGTTGGGATTCGGGAGATGGTTAATAATACTCCTGTGATGGCCATCATAATGATTCCAGACCATCCGAGAATCAATTCTCCTTTGGGAAGGCCCAAAGCGGCATAGGCCGGTTTTAAGAGGATGTGCACATAAAAAATGGTTCCAAACCAAGCGATAGCGGTTAACAGATGAAGGTAGCCGATGATCAAACGAACCACTTTTTGAGCGACACTGAGAGAACGATAAAGACCTTTTACTCTTAAATCCTCTTTGAAGTTTTCCCCATCCTTGGTTAATCTGCTTCCAGTAGCATCGACATGACAAACCCTACACTCGAATCCTGTCTGTTCTGCATATTCAGGAAGGGAAAAAGAATCAGAGGGGAGAGCGAGAAGGATCAGAATCATTGGAATAAAAAATCGATTCTTAAAATAGTAAGGCTTATTCAATCTCCGAGGCATAGTCATTGAATGCTCATTTAGGTTTAAGAATTTATCCTACCTGCTGATAGGCAGGCCATTGTTCATCTGGAAGATTAACGAAAATATGCATTTAAGACATATTGTTGGATCATTCGATGGGTGTTGAAGAATGATCCATTAAGGGCAATGGAGTGCAGCATCACATCGATAAAGCGATCTCGATCGTGATAAAACGATGGAAGAATGACCTGCTCCAATTTATTGTAAAGCGATAAGGCATCCTTGAATCGATCACGATTCTCTCCCATTCCCTGTTCATTTTCTCCGATAGACCATCCTGTGACCCCCTCAATATGACCTTCAATCCACCACCCATCCAATATGCTCAGACTTGGAACGCCATTGAGTGCGGCTTTCATTCCGCTTGTTCCTGAGGCCTCCAGAGGAGGTTGAGGCGTATTGAGCCAAAGATCAACCCCTGAGGTCATCATTTTCCCGAGTTCCATATCATAATTTTCCAGGTAAGCAATCTTTAAATCCTTTTTAAGAGATTCTTTAGTTTGAAAGATCTTTTTAATCAGTTCTTTCCCCCCTTGATCCAAAGGATGGGCCTTACCAGCATAAATGACTTGAAAGAGTCCTACTTTAGACGAAATCGTTTTAAGCCGTTCAATATCAGTAAAAAGGAGGTCTCCCCTTTTGTAGGTGGCGGCACGTCTGGCAAAGCCAATGGTTAATACATCCACATCCATTCCTACATTGGTTTCGCGATTGACATACTGGATGAGGCGTCTCTTCGCCTTGAGGTGTGCCTTCCAGACCTCTGTCTTTGGGATATTCAAGGCATAACGAAGGCTGAAATTATCCTGTTTCCAGCCTGGGATATAGTGGTCATAAAGCCCCTGTAAAGGTTCGGCGACCCAGGTGGTTGCATGGACTCCGTTAGTGATAGCATCAATGGCATAACCTGCAAACATCAGCTGTGAAATCTCCCCATGTTTTTTTGCCACCCCATTCACATAATGGCTCAAATGGAGAGCTAAGTAGGTCATGTTAAGAGTATTGCCACTGTGGAGAAGTTCTTTGCTAATGGAAAATTCCTTGTTATCTCTAAACACTTGATTGACTATATCGATGGGAAACTGATCATGTCCGGCAGGGACAGGAGTGTGTGTAGTGAAGATGCATTTTTCTCGCACCGCTTCTATGTGGGGATTGGAAATTGTTTTTTTTCTTGAATTTCTCATCTCTTCAAATAAAAGTTCCAGGGTGAGGAGGCTGGCATGGCCTTCGTTCATATGGAATCGTTCTATACGGTTGTAACCGAGAGATCTAAGGATTCTTACCCCACCCATTCCGAGAATAAGTTCCTGACAAAGGCGGTATTTCTGCTCCCCTCCGTAAAGAAAATGGGTGAGCGTTCGATCCCATTCAGAGTTTTCCGAAAGATTCGTATCTAAAAAATAGACCGGTACCTTGAATCCTCCAATACCGATGACATCATATTTCCAAGCCCGAAGTTGAACCGTTCGTCCTTCTATTGTCACTGAAGCTCTCTCGGGCATCTCCTCTAAAAAATCTTCGACGACCCATTCCACGGGTTCCTCCCTCTGCCATCCATTCTCATCAAGCTTCTGGTAAAAATAGCCTTTTCGATGAAGGAGGGTGACAGCGATCATCGGGATCCTGAGATCAGCTGCAGAACGAATCGTATCCCCTGCCAATACTCCCAGACCGCCGCTATAGGTAGGTATTCCTGTTTCAAGTCCAATTTCCATTGAGAAATATGCAATGGTCCGATGTTCATTCATGTTTCATTTCCCCTTTTAAATTCATAAAAATTTGGTCAGAAAGCTGAAACCAAACAGACCCCCAGACACCATACACGTTTTCTGTGTGCTTGCGATGAAAGGAGAGAAGCGGTTTCTTCAAGGCTGCAGGAACCTGCAGGACGATCCATCCCTCGCGGGATTCGCCGACAGCGCAAGAAATGCCAACCAATGGTGGTTGCGGCTGCCTTTTGATAAATGGGGTTTCGTATTCGGTCTTGCCATCTTCCGATATCGTAGAAAAAGAACTATCATCAATATGATAGGCATCATGTGCGTGTCCGAACCCTCGTGCCTTACTAAAATATCCAAATCGGATATGAACCAGAACGTATTCAAAGCCTGCTTTCGGTGGTTCATCGGACACGCCCTGTGCCCTGATACGTTCCAAAGCTTCCTTTCCGCGCATGACCCGAAGAAGCGTTATCTCCAGATTGTAGATTTCAGGGGCCGAGTATCGGTCCCCACGCTCGATCTTAGTCTTAACGGTCACTCCTATAGGAGCTGGGTGTTCCTGACTACTGCCCAACCCCCTCACCCCACCCTCTCCCCCCATATTTACCTCCACTCATCGATGGGGAAGCTCCCGATGAGGTGAAAATCACCTGCCTGCCAGAAGTCATTTGTCCTTCCTCCTACCACCAACATACTAATCTCTTCGGGACTTCGATACCTATTGATTAATGTGTCATCGGGTTGTTTCAACCATGAGGCATAAGGTTCCATGCCCTTTTGGCCCATGGGCAGGCTAAAGCCATTCACCAGGTGGTATTGCCAGAATTCTCCAAGGGGAAGAAGTGTGTTTTCATAGACATGTTTGCTGACAGATTCTTTTGTCAGAAAACCTTCGTTAACAAGGTCGTTTGCCACAATTGGATCGAGCAAGAAGCTCAATCCGCTTTTGTATGCACCTGAAGGTAGAATTCGACGTGCCATGTTGAGAATTGAATCGATCTTTGTCTTCTCATGGGTATCCTTCCAGTGAAAGAGACTGTATCCGTGGAAGATACTCATCGCGCTTTCTTCAGGTTTATAACCCAATTGAACGTGGAAAGGCTTCCAACCTTTGGGCAGGGACTCCTCATTCTCCGCGAAAGTGACATGGCTGTAATTGGTCACATTCCCCTGAGAGCCCCAATAGGTTTTGTTCGGCACCCCTCCAGCCCCCAAATTAATAGATATCAATGTGGCAACCCTTCCGATGACGGCATTAGCCCGGTTCATAGGACTTAAGGCACCTGCTCCTGAATTCATGCCGATTTCTTTCCTTATCGGTCCATTGATAACAATCATCCTGCCGAAAGATTGTGTAGAGGTGGCAATGGCGGGCACCCCCGATGTCGCTATGGCTAAGATGACAGGTATATACTCCGGTTTTGCTCCTGCCATGACTGCATTGGCCGCAACCTGTTCTACTGTGAACGTACAGGCCTCGTACCCGGAACGAAGCTCACCTACTACCTCGTCGGGTTCATGGCTGGTTCCCTTCAGCATCGCAGCAACCCTTTCCTCTGTTGGGAGAACGATTGGCAGGTAGTCGGTCCATATACTATCAAGGAAGAGTTGATGGAGGTTTTCTTTAGTATCTGGCCCGATCAGCCTTGGTTCGGACCTTTCCAATTGTCCTGACCGCATATCCTCCGCTGTTAGCGGTTTGACTAAAGCATTGATAATTTCATCGATGACGGGGATGCCGGTGACAGGGTCATTGGCTTTAATATAGTCACGGCATATCGAAGCCAGCACGCGTGAAATAGGATGTGGGACAGTAACTATCCGATGATTCGGCATCCCAACCAATCCTGCATACATCTTTCCAAGACTTGTAAATATCTCAGTTTCAATGGGTACAGTGGGTATTCCCATTTTCTCCAGAGTGGTACAATGCACGACGACCGCCGGCACACAGGTGCTTCAGTGGCCGGTCGCTAATATCATGGCATCCCCCTCTTTCTTTATCTCTTCCCACAGTTTGGGATCAGCCTCACCATAGGGGCCGGCCTTCTCTCTGCGTATGAACTTCGTATTCGGATATCTTTCAGATAGTAGGTCCCGTAGTTCTTCGGTAAATGGTTGAGTATACGGCCACCGAATATCGACAACATAAATTGTCTTTTTCTCGATAGAATCGAGACGGGGGGCCATGGGCATAAGCCTGATGGGTGGAACCTGCCCGCGGGGGTTCACTACAGTGATGGTATTCATATCTGCTTATATCCTCCTTATCCCCCCCACCCTCCCCATAAAGAGAGGAAGGTGTGAAAAAATGGTGGACGGCAACCAAGACGGAGGAATATCTCCAAAAATGTAGAATGCGGGTATTTAATTTAATGGTCTTGAACAATTCTAAGTTATTTATTCTAAATGCTCTTTGCATCTTTATGAATAAAAACTTGAAAAGGTTACCGCTCTACATTTTTTCCGACATTCCCCCGTCCTGGCTTTGAGCCTTGGATTTTTTCACAGCTTCGGGGAGGGGAAGGGTGGGGGGCAGTCCTTAAAACTGAATTACATTGCGCAGCGATTCTCCTTTCTCCGCATCTTCTATGGCTTCATTAATCTGCTCCAGCCGATATTTTTTTGAGATAAGTTCGTCCAATTTGAGACGACCGGCCTGATAAAGTTCGATCAGTCGAGGAATATCCACCCTAATCCTGCTTGCCCCCATAGCACAGCCTGTCATTATCCTCCCGCCGACGAACTCAACTGCATCAAATTCAGATAAGTATTCGTTTATCCCGTGTCCAATGATCATCTCCATTCCATTGCGCGCCAACATCAAGAAGCCCTGTCGTTTGGGTTGAATGCCTGCGACTGTAATAAATATGTGATCCGCCCCTCTCCCATACGTCATTTTCCGCACCACCGAAACGGGATCACGTTCCTTTTTTATGTTGATCGTATGGGTTGCACCAAAAGAACGAGCCACCTCCAATTTACTATCCACCACATCCGCAGCGATAATTGGATGAGCTCCTACGAATGCAGCTCCTTGGATGGCATTAAGCCCAACACCGCCGGTGCCCATGACGACTACACTGCTAAACGGCTTAACCTTCGCTCCGTTGACCACCGCCCCAAAACCCGATATGACACCGCACCCAAGAAGCGCTGCTCTATCCATTGGCAACTCCTCTGGAATTTTCACTACACCATCTTCCGGGATAATCGTATACTCTACAAAACCCGCATACAAGCCGCCAAGCAGTATCAGTTGTTCTCCATCCTTGTTACGGTAGGGACCGAGGCGCTGAAATTCGAAGTGCCAATTCTCGCAAAAGTTTGGGAGTCCGATAATACAGTAATGGCAATGGCCACAGCCGGCTCTGGCGAGGCAGCAGACAACAGGGTCACCGGGCTGGACATAGGTGACGCCCTCTCCGACTTCCTCTATATAACCTGAAACTTCATGACCAGCCAAAGCGGGCAATTTGCCTCTTCCATGCTCCCCTTTGATGGAGTGGATATCACTGTGGCAGATGGCCGTAGCGGAGATGCGCACTTTCACTTCCCCTTTCTTTGGTGGATCCATTTCCACCTCTTCTATCAACAAAGGCTTGCCATATTCGTAACAAATTGCTGCCTTCATTATCCTGCCTCCTATCTATTTATCCCCCCATCGCCCAAATCCCACCGTCAACGCTAAGTATCTGGCCTGTGATGTAGTTAGCCTCGTCTGAGACAAGAAAGAGAGCTGCGCGGGCGATATCCCACGGGACGCCCATCCTCTTCATAGGGATACTCATGTTTCGGTCTTTTCTCATCTTCTCGATGTCTCCACCGTAGAATTGTGGAAGTGAGTGGTAGATCGTTGGAGTGTCCATCATCCCAGGCATGATACAGTTCACCCGGATCCCTTTATCCGCAAATTCGATAGCGATGCAGCGGGTGAGTGTGTTTACCGCAGATTTAGAGACGGTATAGATAAACGTTTTTGAATGCCCATGCCGCTGAGCTGCAACAGAGGAAATATTCAGGATACAGCCCGCTCCTTGTTTCAACATTTGAGGAATCACTGCACGGCAGGTATGAAAGATACTCTTAACATTTACATTCATCACCAGGTCCCAGATTTCCTCGTTTAGTTCTAAAATCCCTCCGGGTTTTGGGGGCTGGATTCCTACATTATTATGGAGAATATCGATCCGACCATAGACCTTCAGGCAGTGTTCTGCTATGGCTTGGCAATCCTGAGCCCGTGACACATCTCCTTCAAAGACCAAACAGATCCCTCCTTCTGCCTCGATTCGCCCTTTTGTCTCCTCGGCAGCTTCCCGATTAATGTCAACCGCCATGATCCGCGCGCCCTCTGAAGCGTAGAGAATGGCCGAAGCTTTCCCATTCCCAATCGGCTCTCTGTCGGCTGGATTAGGAAGGCATCCGGCCCCAGTCACAATCGCCACTTTCCCTTTCAGGCGGTCGCCCATCGTTTGTTCCTCCTTATTCAAAATTCCTCAAACCGTCTGACTTAGAAACAGTCTGTACAGGAAGTGTTAATACACATAGGGTCAAAGTTATACAGCTTGAACCATACCGGTCTCCATTGGTGTAAGAGCACATAGTTGCTGTGTGCATACTCACGATGAAAGGCAAGAAGCGGTTCCTTTTCATCCTCCGGGACCTGGAGGACAATCCATCCTTCCCTAAATTCACCCGGAGGCGTAAGGGTATCAATCAACTGTGGTTGTGGCTGGCGTAAGACAGAGGGTGTTTCATATTCCATTTTGCCATCTGCTGATGTTGCACTGAAATTGCTTCCTGCAATCCTATATGCGTGATCAGGGTCATTCATCCCTTTTGCCTTGCGAAAGTACCCAAACTTGATGCGGGCGAGGACATACTCAAAGCCGGCTTTCGGTAACTTATCGGACACCCTCTTGGCAATGATGCGTTCCTGGGCATCCTTTCCCCGAACAATTTCAAGGACCGTAACCTCAACCACATAACCTCGCTCGGTCATGACCTTCATCGTCACCCCAACCGGGACAGGGTGGTCATGATTGCTGCCCAACATGGGACTTCGGATTTTAGACAGAATTTGCTCTTCCATTTGTTCCCCTTTTTTTTCTGATACATAAGCCTGTTATTCTCCTCTACTCTATATAAAGTTCTTCCACCTTTTCCGGTAGCGGAACTCCTTTTTCATCCCAGCCCATCAGAGCATAATAATATTTTTTTGCCTTTTTCATCTTTTCTGGATCGAGGGCCTTATCCGAAAGTATTCCATCCGCCTTAGGCTGGAAGTAACGAGGGGGTAACACGTCATCATCCGCTGTTAATCCTTCCCTTATATTGAATAACCTGGCCATCGTCAAAGTCCTCTCCGCGATCCTCATCAGCTCCACTTCACTGGTGTCCCATCCGGTGATGTCTGTCGTAAGGTTGACGAGTTTCTTGTAATCCACGAGTGCTAATGCAAGGTGACATAAAAGAAAACTATCGAGCAACACCTGCCTGAAGTGTTCAACCCTGAAAACAGATACCTTGCGAGGACTGATGTCATTCGTCGGTATAGCCCCGTGGTATCCCAGGCGATTCATATTTCTCATCCCCATATCAAAGGCAAACGCATGATCATGAGCGTTGCAGCAATGGTCAGCGCCATGAGGATTGACCATAAATCCAAGACCAAAGCCTGCCATAATCCTGGGTTCGTGCTGCCCTGGCTCAACTCCTTTGACCTGCATCGCAAAACTCTCGGATCCCCTTCCAATTTTTTTCGCCAATCTTGCCGTGCCTTCAGCCAATAGATTGCCAAAGCCTTCACGCCTTGCTATCAGCTCAATGCACTTCAGCATGGCCTCTTCGTTCCCAAATTTTAGTTCGATACCATCAGTCTCTTTAACACTCAGTAACCCTTTCTCAAAACACTCCATGGCAAAGGCAATGGTACCGCCTGTTGATATTGTATCTAATGAATATGCGTTGCATAACTCATTTCCTTTGATAATGGCCTTTAGGTTATCGATCCCGCAGTTACTGCCCAACGAAGAAAGGGTTTCGTATTCTGGCCCACCATAAGAAGGGTCTACAGAATAGGGCTCATCAAATTTTACTCTTTTCTTGCAGCGGACCGGACAGGAGAAACAGGCGTCCATACCTATCCTGACCGTATCCTTAATCACCCCTGCGTGTATCTTTTTCGCCCCGGAAAACAATCCATCACGCCAATTGTGAACCGGTAGGTTTCCCATCTCCTCGAAAACCTCCACCTGAGGACCACCGGTTCCATATTCTATCAACTCTCTGCCCAACCAGTGATTGGTGAGGTTGTCTCTTACCCATTTATTGAACTCCTTTATGCCTTCCGGATTGGATATTTTTGGAACTTGATGACCTCTCACAGCTATCGCCTTCAATTTTTTAAACCCCATGACCGCACCAAGGCCGCCCCTTCCAGCAGCATCATAGAGCCCATTCATGATACAGGCATAGCGCACCATGTTTTCTCCGGCCGGACCTATCAGCGCCACTCGAATTTTATCGTCATCCAATTCAGACCTGATCGTCTCCTGGGTTTCTTTTGTATTCTTCCCCCAGAGGTGATGAGCGTCCTTGATGCTCACGTCTCCGTCATTGATCCAAAGATAGACTGGCTGGTCTGCTTTCCCCTCAACGATGATGCCATCGTACCCAGCCTTCTTCAGCTCAGCTCCCCAGAATTCACCCACCTGTGACCAGGCTATACCACCGCTCAGTGGCGATTTAGCGCCAACGCCATTACGGCCATTTCCGATTACAGATGTTCCCACCATTGGTCCTAAGGCGAATATTAATTTATTTTCAGGGCCAAGGGCATCAACCCCCTGTCTTAACTCTTTAAGCAGAAAATAAGAGATAAAGCCAGAGCCACCCAGGTATTTACGACAGAACATGTCATTAATGCTCTCAGTGGATATATGGTTTTCTGACAGATTAACTCTCAGAATATTACCAGCATAACCACCGGGCAACTCTTTGGTCATTTCCTCTTACCTCCTTTAACTCCTAATCCCATTCGCAGACCCAACGTCCTATGATTTGGCGTTTATCCATCGCTTCTGCGACATCGTTGATCTCTTCAACTTTGAACTTCTTTGTGATCAGCTTGTCTAATTTAAGATCCCCTTTCACAGCCATGTCAGCAAACACAGGAATATCTCGGTGAGTGTCAATAAGACCGTATACAGCACCTTTAAGTGATATGCAGTGAAGAGGGGTAAAAGTAATTGGCAGATCCGCCTTCAACGTAGCTCCCGGTTTAGAGACGCCGATTTGAACCAACCTTCCCCATGGTCCTAAGGACCAATAAGCTTGAGCATAGGCACCCAAATCCCCAGCGGCTTCAAAGACGAACTTAGCGCCAGTACCAGTGAGTCTTTTGATAATGGGGACCGGATCTTCTTTGCTGTTATTGATAAAGTGGGTTACACCAAACTCTCTCGCAATGGCTTCTTTACTCCCCTCTAGATCTACCCCAATGATGGGATTCGCACCTCTTGACTTTACACCACGGACCACATTGAGCCCAACACCACCCATCCCCCATATGGCCACAGAGTCTCCAGGCTTGATATCGGCTGCATTATACGAAGATCCAAATCCTGTGGGCATGCAACAACCCAGAAAACAGGCCTGGTCTAACGGGAGGTCTTCTCTAACCTTAATGGCCCCTTTTTCAGGAATCACCATGTATTCGGCAAAACCGGAGATAAAAATCTCATGGAAGCACTGGTTGCCCTTCGAATCTGTCAGTCTTGACGTTCCGTCTAAAAGCCCGCCAGTCCCATGTATTCTATTACTCTCTATACAGAGAAAGCCTCGACCGCTTCTGCACTCCGGACACTCCCCACATGGAATCATCCATGTTGGTACCACATGGTCCCCTTTCTTCAAAGAGGTTACACCTGGGCCGACTTTCTCAACCACACCAGAAGCTTCGTGGCCTAACACCAAAGGTAAAGGAAAAGTAGGAAAACTACCCTGCATGAAGTGAAGGTCCGAATGGCAGAAACTGGTATAACGGGTTTTGACCAAAATCTCCTTTTCCTTTGGAGGCGCCAATTCAATTTTTTCAATAGTTGCGGGTTTGTTAAATTCTCTTAGTACTGCTGCCTTCATTTTCATATTCATTCTCCTCTCTGAAGAAGCCTCTCGGCGGAAATCGCTGCGATAGCGCCATCACCCACTGCAGTGACGACCTGCCTTGGCGACCCGCTCCTGACATCACCGACCGCAAATACATAAGGGATTTCTGTCTCCATCTTATCGTTTACGATTATTTGTCCCTGATTATCCAACGGCACAATACCTTCTAAATAGTTTGTATTAGGCTCCATGCCGATATGCACAAGAACGCCGTCCACTCTTATCTTATCTCTTTTATTTCCTGTCTCATCCACTAATTCTATAGCCTCAACCTTCCCATCACCGACTATTGCCTTGACCTTCGTGCCACAGAGGATTTTTAGCTTCGAATGGGCGGATGCTCTCTCCTGAAGAACTGCGGTGGCAGTAAGTTTGGATTCTGCCTCAATAAGGATAACTTTGGACGCAATTTTCGCCATATAAAGGGCCTCAGTAACGCCAGCATCCCCACCACCGCAAACTGCTACTACGCGGTCAGCAAAGTGCCCTCCATCGCAGAAGGCACAGTTGAAGACCCCATTTCCATGCAGAGATTCCTCACCGGGGACCCCCAACTTTTTATGTCGAGAACCGCTAGCGATAATCACGATATTGGTTGTATAGCCCTGCCCATTGGCGCAGCCCGCCCAACGACAACTTGAAAAAAGCTCAATCCCGATTACTTCGGCCGTTTCCATTCGCAAGCCATACTTAGCGGCTTGGTTCACCATCTCTGAAGCGAGCTGGGCACCGGAGACGCCATCGGAAAATCCGGGATAGTTCTCTATCAATTCAACGTTCCTGATGTAGCCACCAAAGCTATCTTTATCTAAAAGGAGAGTCCGCCGATTGGCTCGGCTCAGATACAATCCAGCGGTCAGCCCTGCTGGGCCGCCGCCGATGATAACAACATCCCAATCAAACATATCAAAGTCCCTTCACATTAACACCTATGTTTCTAAGCAATCCTTCATAACGAGTTCGTCACCCGCAAACCATGAAAATACCCAAGTTCTTGGGTTAAGGTTACGGTTACGAAGCCCGTTTCGTATATCGTCAAAGGGTTACGGTCAAGAGATTTCAAAGACGAACAACGTAACCGAATGACGATACGGGCATCCTTACCCTTACCGTTGGACGAAACTTATTTTCCACCTAAATCATTACTAACGCCCTGCCATAGTGAGAGTGGCTCCACGTATCAACTTAGTCTGATGGGATGTCCATTTATATACTGCTTTTATGTAGGAAAACCAGACCACGCTGCCAGGAACACCGC
>Ga0256868_10000308_pt1 | contig 29291 bp, 29 predicted proteins | sample RVTome_13_FD_187341 | JGI IMG/M metagenome (GOLD analysis project Ga0256868, IMG submission 187341) | Soil microbial communities from uranium-contaminated site in the Upper Colorado River Basin, Wyoming, United States - RVT92D227 HiSeq ...
CTTCGATCTCGAGCCGGGCGTTCTCGGCGATCGTTCCTTTTTTATACATATCGAATGCCGATTCCAGGAAATCGGGGACAACGCCCGATAATTTTCCGACCTTAAGCTTCACCAAGGTGATCTTGCCGGCATTGTGTTCGCGGGTCTTTTCGAGGAGCGTGTCGAAAAGGCTGGAAACGATCGAGAGCTCATGCATGGCGGCCTTGGAGTTCCCGGTGCGAGGCGCAGAAATAGTCGAGGAGCTCATCCAGCCCCTGGCCGGTGACGGCCGAGGTGACGAAGATCTTGAGCTTCGGGTTGAGCTCGAGAGCCTCTGTCTTGGCTTTTTCGACGTCGAAAGGCAGGTGGGGCAAAAGATCGGCCTTGGTGAGGACAAGAAGGTCCGAAGTCGTAAAGGCTTTGGGATATTTTTTCGGCTTGTCGTCGCCCTCGGGCGTCGAGAGGAGGACGCAGCGGAGGTGTTCGCCCAGTTCGTAGCTTGCGGGGCAGACGAGGTTCCCGACGTTCTCGATGAACAGAAAATCGATGTCCGGATCCACGCCGGGCAGGACCTTGGCGATCATTTTCGCCTCGAGATGGCAGGCGCCGCCCGTCGTGATCTGCCACGCTGGAACGCCCTTAGCCCGGATGCGCTCGGCGTCCAGCTCGGTCTCAATGTCGCCTTCGATGACCGCCATCTTCGCGCGCGTCTTCAGCCGCAGGGCGATCTGTTCGAGGAGCGAAGTCTTGCCGGCGCCCGGCGAGCTGAGGAGATTGACGGCCAGAATGCCGCGCCGTTCGAGCTCGCCCCGAATCTCGGCGGCGATCTTTTTATTCGTGCCGAGGAGGTCCTGGAGGACGATGACTTCCTTTTTGTTCATGGGATGTCCTTTAATACGTTTTTGATCTTTCGAACGATATCGGGAAGACAACGTTCCATGTCTTCGCTCAACCCTTCGCCCAGATTATAGATGTTTTTGGCTTCGACAGCTATGATTTTGACCGCGTCCGGGACCTTGAGGCCCAACCCGCGGCCTATCCTGATGGTCTGGGGCAGAGAGATATAGTGCGGCGAAGGGCCGGGAAGGTCCCGCAAGTCCGTTTCCTCAAGAATATGAATCCGGCCGGTGACGGGGTCCGGGAGTTTTATGGCGTCAACAACCACCAAGGCATCATAGCCCACCATCACGTCCAAGAGAGCTATACCGGTCAACGGGCTTGCCACGCAGTCGATTTCGGGCGAGCCCTGACCTTGGAGGTCTTCCTTTCCCAGCTCTTTTTTAAGTCGCCGGACGGCATGATGGCCGACGCCGTCATCTCCGTATATGTCGTTGCCCAATCCCAAAACAAGGATTCTCATGGCAGGCGCAGTTTTTGAGGTCAAGGCCGCGGCAGGCGGACGATGAATGTGCTCCCCACATCCGGCTCGCTCGAAACATCGATCGTGCCGTTATGGGCATCGACGATCTTCTTAGCAATGGACAGGCCGAGTCCCGTTCCTTTCATTTTTTTTCCTTGGCTGCGGCGGACCTGGTAGAACTGGTCGAAGATGAACGGCAGGTGCTCTTTAGCGATCCCGATCCCTGTATCCTCGACGGCCACAGCGATGAAGCCGGCGTCTTCCTTCAAATTGAGATGCACGCGGCCCCCGAGCTTGTTATATTTGATAGCGTTATTAATGAGGTTCGTAAAAACCTGTTCCAGGCTTTCTTCGTCTCCCAAGACAAGAAGCGGGGCCGGGGCCGTGTTGAGTTCCACGGCGACCCCGTATTCTTGAGCAAGTGGCCGCATGAAATCAATGAGTTTCTCCAGCATCTTTTGGATATCCAGGGTTTTGAACTTATCGACGATTTGTCCCTTGCTGATCCGGGCCAGGTCCAGCCAGTCGTTGATCAGACGGAGCAGGCCATCCAGGCGGTCTCGGGCCCTGAAAATCATTTCCTTTGGCTTTTCGTCGACCGGGCCGACCATTCCGGCCAGGATGACTTCGAAGTACTGCTGGATGGTGACAAGCGGACTTCGGAGTTGATGGGAGACCATGGTAATGAAATTTTCTTCCAGGAGTTTTTTCTCTGTTCGCAGAGCTTCGGCTTCAAGGATGAGCTTTCGCCGCTCGGTGGCCCGGCGGATGATGATCCGCAGCTCCTCGGGAGAAAAAGGCTTTGGGAGGAAGTCATAGGCCCCTTTTTTCATGGCCTCGACGGCGGAATCGATGGTCGCATAGCCGGTGATGACGATGGGAATGATGTGAGGGTCGAGATTTTTCAGGCGGTCCAGGACTTCAAAACCGCTGATTCCCGGCATTTTCAGATCGACAAGGACCAAATCCGGCCCGAGGTCCTTGATTTTTTCGAGGCCTGCGGCTCCGTCTTCGGCTGTCTCCGCACGGAAGCCGCTTTTAAGCAGGATCTGGGTGCAGGAGTCCCTCATCGCTTCTTCATCGTCAATGATAAGCACCAGGGGTTTTTGTTCTGTCATGGAATAGCTCGCTATAGCATTTTAATCTAAAATGCGTTTTCTCGCAGTAAAAATTCGGCGGACAGACACAAAGAATCGGATCTGCGGGCCTCTATGGACCCAAATTCCGGGAGTGCTGGCCTTGAGCTTATTAGCTTTTCAGGAGTTTTTCGATCCTGGCCAGGAGGTCCGCCGGTTTGACGGGCTTGTCGATGTAATCATCCGGCCCGATCATCCCCTGCTCATCTCCCTTGAACTGGAATCTAGAGCCGGCAATCTCCTTGACGGCGGAGACGAAAATGATTGGCGTGCTATGGACGTCCGCGTATTCCGGAGACGTTTTGATGGCGTGGCAGAGAGAAAAGCCGTCAAAAAGGCTGTCCATCATGATATCCAGGAGAATCAGGTCCGGCTTTTCTGATAAAATTTTCTCCTTGGCTTCGGCAGGATTGGCGGCGGAGATGACGTCATACAAGGCTGATTTTAAAATGGGCGCTACGGCTTCCCTGTAATCCGGGTCATCATCAATCACCAGAATTTTTGGCGATGTTTTCGTCATGGCGTTGTCCTCCTTTACTCGTTAAAGGCATTTTTGATTGCGAGTTTCAGTTCGTCTTTGCCGAAAGACTTGATAAAATAAAAAAAGATGTCCTGCTCCCGGACCCTGGCTTCTAAACGTTTGGTGTTTTTCTCCGCGGTCATGATGATTTTGATTTTGGGATCGAGGTTCTTTAAGATGGAAACGGCCTCGTAGCCTTTCATTTCGGGCAGGTTGACATCCAGGATCAAGCAGTCGAAATATCCTTGAAAAATTTTCTTGATCGCCTCGGTCAACCCCCTGCCTGTTTCGACATAGTAGTTTTCATTCTTTAAAAACGTCTCCAGATCCTTCCGAATTTTCGTATTGGGGTCGATCACCAGGATCCGTTTTACTGAAACTGCCATCATCAAGTTACCTTCAATAAATTTTCTGCAATTATCGTGCCAACTGGGTTGGGATCGAGAGAATTAACAACCATTTAACCTATTGATATAAAAGGAGTTAATCAAATAGGAGGGGCATGGGAAATCGATTATTTTGCCCGGCGCAGAAGCCCTGAGGAAATATTCCCCGGTGTTGTTCCATAAGGCGACAGCGGCGACATCAGCCTCAACGCCGGCCCATAATAATCTAAAAGTTGTTAAAGGCAAGACCAGACCGTAAAAAGATTCCTCCAGCCGCGCTTTTTTGATGCACCAATTATAGGCAGGCAGAGCGATCAAAGAAAGGCCGCGCTGTGTTTAGGCGCACTCGGCTGGACGATTTTTATCGCATTCTCCTTAGTTTTTTAGCTGTTCAAGGATTTGTTCCATGGCCAGTCGGACGGGCTCGGATATTTGTTCGCCGTCTTCAAGCGAGGCGGGCTGGATGCCGAGGATATAGGAGTTCTTAAGCTGGTCGAAGCTGATTTGGTTCGTGACCAGGGGCAGCAGCCTGTGGCTCAGGACGGCATTCCAGGCCGCGTGCTGAAGCGGTATGAGTGTGATTCTTCCGGGCCGTTCCCCGAAGTCCACCGCATCCAGGAAGAGCAGCGGACGACGCTCGTCAGCTTCCCGAGCGCCCGATTTTTCAAGGGCTTCATCTTCGATCCAAACCTCTTTGACTCCCTGGCCGCGCAGCCGGCGGGCCAGTTCTAATCCCGCGGCATCGTCGGAATGACCGGGCGATCCGATGCCGATGATGACCGGAGAGACATCCGTTTTGAGCGCTGCGATTTTTGTCTTCCAGTCTTCCTCGGGCGCTCTTTTGACCTGGACCGTGTGCACCGAACAGCTGATACAGGGGTCGAACGACCTGATGACGAGGTCCATCCGGTCCTTGATTTTTTCTTCCTGCCCTGATTCGAGCAGTTTCTGCGCGGTGATGTAGCAGTAGCGTTCGATGTCCTCGGCGTTCTGGGCCGTGGGGGTGATGATGTCCGTATGAGAAACCAGGCCTTTGGTCACTTCATAGGCGTGGAACAGGGTGCCGCGGGGAGCTTCCACGGCGCCCGCCCCTTTTCCGTTTTTTTGGCCGTAAAGGACGATCGGTTCATCGGGAAGCTTGATGGCTTCATCGACGACGTCGGGGATTCTTTCGAAGGCATAGACTAATTCCAGAGCCTGGGCCGCGTTGTTGAACAAAGGATTCTTTGTCCAGCGGGCGTTGAAATATTTCTTATACATTTTCCGGGCTTCACCTTCGAACCTTTCTCCGAGGCAGTTCACCCGGGCCAGGGCGCCGACGGAGTAGGGCTTGCCCTTGTACTGGCTTCGTTTGCAGAAAGAATGGGGGACGATGAACTCGTTGGTCAGGCTTTTATAATTCTGGACGTCGATGATATCGCCGTTGGACAGGATGATTTCATCGCCGACAATCCCGTACCTTTTATCGGGCGGATGGCAGCAGGCGTAGAGCGTCTCCGATTCAGGGACGTCGGGATAGGGAAGTTCGGCGAACAATTTCACGGTTTTCAAAACGAAGGGCATGAATTGAATGGCCCGGTTTTTGATCCAGACGAGCTCGTCCCGGCTCGGGAATTTTCCGAATCCTCCGATCACGGGATTCTCGCCGTGGATATAACGTCCACTCACTGTCTTCATGATGTGGTTGCCGTACTGTTTCATCTCCAGGGCGATCTTGACTTCAAAGGGGAACTTCGAGGCCATGGCGATGGCATTCGGGAAGCCGACATAATCCGGAAGCGCCAGATAGAACACATGGAGAGCATGGCTTTCCACCATTTCTCCGAGATGCATGAGCTCGCGGATGAGCTTCACCTTTGACCCGACATTGACCTTCAAGGCCTTTTCCATGGCCCGGATGGCGGCGTATTTATGGGACAGGGTGCAGATCGCACAAATCCGGGGAACGAGGTTGACGTCCTCTTCGGGCGTTTTGCCCAAGGTCAGACGTTCTACGAGTCGCGGACCTTCGTTCACTACAAATTTCACATCCGTGACGACATTCCCGTCAATGGTGGCGGTCACACCGCCGTTGCCTTCCAGGCGAGCCAGGTGTTCTATGGTGATTTTTTTCATTTTGTCTCTCCTTTGAACCGGGCGAAAAATTGAGTGATGCTCGTTCCGCTGAAGTTGGCCATCTTATTTTTGATGAGGGCTGGGTCATAGCCTTTTTCGAGTAAAAGCTTGTATTCCGCTGTCCGGTTGGCTTCTTCAGAAGGCCCCCAGCAGCCCACGCAGGGCAGGTTGTGATTGACGCAGACCGAGCCGCAGCCGGCGGCCGTCAGAGGACCCAGACAAAGGATGTTCTTGTTGAGAAGGCAGTCATTCTCGTGCCACTTGCACTCCAGGCAGACCGGAAACCGGTAAAGCTCCGGCCGATTGCCGGCTAAAAGCCGGGCGAACGTCGAGAGAAACTGTTCCTTGCCGATCGGACAGCCGGGCAAGAAGTAATCCACTTTGACAAAATCGCCGATCGGCTTGGACGGCAGGGGTTTGGTGTGGGTCATTTCCACCCCTCCATAGACGGCCTTATAATTTTTCGCCCAATCCTTGTCGTCCAAAAAATACGATTGCATTCCGCCCAGGCCGGCGCATATGCCGATGGCGATGAGCGCTTTGGATCTTTTCCGGATTTTTCGAAGTTCTTCCAGTTCCTTTTCCGTCGACACCGAGCCCTCGACCAGGGCCACGTCGAGTTCGACCTCGTCGTTGTTGTCGCTTTTCGCCATCAGAAAGGCTTCGATGTTGGCGGCCTTGAAGATATTGACCAGTTCTTCCTCGCAGTCGATGATGAGCAGGGCATCACCCGCGCAGCCGGTGAGTTCGTAGATCCCGATTTTCAGTTTGTTGTCTGGCATGGCGTCCTCCCTAGATAAGTTCCCTCATGTGAAGCACATCCCAATAGGTGAAAACAGGGCCGTCGAGGCAGGTGTAAATATAATCGATGGCGCAATGGCCGCACTTGCCGACGCCGCATTTCATCCGCCGTTCCAGGGTCATCAGGATCTGGTTTTTCGGGATGTTCAATTTGAGCAGCTCTTTGATGACGAATTTGTACATCACCGGCGGCCCGCAGACGAGGCTGTAGGTCGCATCCGGATCGACTTTTTTGAGGCGGGGAAAGAGCGTCGTGACGACTCCGATGTTCTCCTTCCACGTTCCCGTATCGTCCTGGTCCACCGTCAGGTGGCACTCGAGGTCGCCTCTCTCCTTGAGCGAAAAATATTCTTCCCGGAAGATCATCTCGGCCGGCCTCTTGGCCCCGTAAAGGACGGAGACTTTGCCGAACTGGTCGCGGTTATCGAGACAATAAAGAAGGACCGAGCGGAGCGGCGCCACGCCCAGCCCGCCGAGGACGATGATGATGTCCTTGTTCTTCATGTCGTCGACGGGGAAGCCGTTCCCGTAGGGGCCGCGGAGCCCGATCAGCGAATTTTCCTTGAGCTTGAAGAGCGCCCCGGTCACGGTCCCCGCCTTCCGGATGCAGAACTCGAGCAGCCCCGGCCGCGACGGGGTGGAAGAAATGCAGAAGGGCGCTTCGCCGGTTCCCAGGACCGAAATCATGGCGAATTGCCCCGGTCGGTATTTGAACGAGAGGGCCTTATCCATGTCGACAAGCCGGACCTGAAAAAATTTCACGTCGTCCGTCAGAGGGTAGGTCCGGACGATGCGGGCCGGCTCCGGCGTGAAGGGGTTCTTCCGTTCCAGAGATTTGTGTTCGGCGTTCATTTTGTCACCTCACGGCTCATTTTTTTCCAAAAGGCATCCACTTCTTCCCCCTCCAGGGCCCGGGCGATGGTCTTGACGTTGATGCCCACGGGACAGGTGGCGATGCAGCGGCCGCATCCGACGCAGCTCGGCTTTCCATATTTGCTGACATAGGCCTGGAGCTTATGGGTATACCAGAGCTTCAGCCGGTCGGCCTTGTCCTCGCGGAAATTCTCCCCGCCCGCCACCTCCGAATATTCGGGGAGCGTGCAGGAATCCCAGGTCCGAATGCGCTTGCCGGGCTTTCCGCCGAGGAATGTCTTGTCCGCCACGTTATAACAGTTACAGGTGGGGCAGACCATGCTGCAGGAGCCGCAAGCCAGGCAGGCGTCGCCGGCTTCCTGCCAGAAAGGAGCTTTGTACTTGAGCTCCATCAGGTCGGGCATGGTGACGAAATCGATCTCCGTTTTGAAGGCTTTTTCCTTGTCATTTTGCCAGCGGATGTAGGCCTGGATATCTTTGTCGGATAAATTCTCGTCGAACTTATCCGGCGCGAGCTTCACCAGGTCATCGCCCTGGCTGGACCCGATCCAGACCAGGAAAAACCCGTCGAGATCGGTGAAGAACAAATCATAGCCTTCTTCGACGATGTTGGTCCGGGTGGACTTGCAGAAGCAGTGTTCATCCGGCCAGCAGGAGAGGCCGAGGATAAGCGTTTTCTCCCGGGCGCCCATATAATACGGATCGGGGTATTCCTGGATGAACAGCTTGTCCAGCGTTAAAAGGCCGTGGATATCGCAGGGATGAATGCCGAACAGGATTTTTTTGGAGATATGAGAAAAATCTTCTTTGTAACCCGCTTCGTTGAAGTCGAACATATTGAACGTCGGCGGGACCATGATCTTTTTCGGCGGAATGATGGTTCGGGTCGTCTGCAGTTCGATTTTGGAAAAATCGTCCACGCGGTCAAACACAAATTTGTCGCCTTTTTTTTGGGGAGCCCAGATATCGGCTTCTTTGTAAATGACTTCCAAGAAACGATATAAGTCCGCTTTTTTGAGTTTTAGAATTCTCATGCTTTTTTTCCTTTTGTTTTCATGATTGGAATCTTTCCGCTTCTCCTTTGAGAAAAATTAAAGTCAAAAATATATAAAATCTCGTCCTTTTCCTATGCAAAATCCATGCCTGTTTTAGCTTTGGGGGATGTCGCCGCGAAATTTTCTTAACTCGCAGAAATTAATATATTTGGCAAAGCTGGTTTTGGAAAGCAAATGCCTTTCAGCCTAGATAAAATAAAAAAATGTGGAATTATTCCCCAGGGACTGTTCCTTTTTGACTTAGGCCAGGTTGTATTTTTTGATTTTAGCCCAGAGCGTTTTGCGGTCGATCCCCAAAGTTTTGGCGGCCCGGCTCCTATTTCCGTGATGGTCTCGGAGGACGGCCTTGATATATTCTTTTTCGACGTCTTCCAGGGGTTTGAATTTCCCGTCGGCGAAGCTGAAAAGAGATGAGGCGGCGCTGATCCCATGATACATGATATCTTCGATGTCGATGCCGTTTCCTTTGGAGAGCACGACCGCCCGTTCGATGGTGTTCTCCAGCTCCCGGATATTCCCCGGCCAATCATAGTCTGCGAGAGCCTTCATGGCCTGAGGGGAAATGTCGGTGATATTTTTCTTGGCCTTCTTGTTGTATTTCTGGAGGAAGTGCTCCACGAGCAGAGGGATGTCCTCCTTTCGTTCACGGAGCGGCGGCAGGTGAACGGGAACGACGCTCAACCGGTAAAAAAGATCTTCTCGGAACGTCCCTTTGGCCACAGTGATGGCCAGGTTCTTGTTCGTCGCGGCTAGGATGCGGATGTCCACCTTGATCGGTCGAGAGCTGCCGATGCGGGTCACTTCCCGCTCTTGGATGACGCGCAAAAGCTTGGCCTGAATGTTCAGGCTGATGTTGCTGATCTCGTCAAAAAAGATCGTTCCGCCGTCGGCGACTTCAAAACGGCCGTGCTTGGTCTCATGGGCCCCCGTGAATGATCCTTTGACGTGCCCGAACAGCTCGCTTTCAAACAGAGTTTCGACCAGAGCTCCACAATCGACGACGACGAACGGGGCGTCGTGCCGGAGGCTGTGGCTGTGGATCTCGCGGGCGATGAGCTCTTTGCCCGTTCCGCTCTCTCCCGTAATAAGCACCGTCGTTTCCGTGGGACTGACGCGGCTGATGACGTCCAGGACCTTCTGCATAGCCCGGCTTTTGCCGATGACCATATCGAACTCGCTTTTGGCCTTGAGCTCGCTGTGGAGATACAGGTTTTCTAAAGTCATTTTTCGGCTGTCCAAAGCTTTCCGGGCGATGAGGCGGAGCTCCTCAGGCGTAAAGGGCTTGGCGATGTAGTCAAAGGCGCCGGTCTTGATGGCTTCAACCGCCGATTCGATCGTGCCGAAGCCCGTGATCATGACGACCGGCGTCTCCGGGCTCGCATATTTCATCTGGCGCAGAACATGGATGCCGCTGAGGCCGGGGAGCTTCAAGTCCAGAAAGACGATATGGAAGTGTTCTTTCTGGAAGAGCGCCAGTCCTTCCTGCCCGTCCTTGGCCTCTCTGATTTGGTAACCTTCTTTTTTCAGGACCTGCCGCATGGAATCCCGCATGGCTTCGTCGTCGTCGATAATCAGGACCTGAACGGCGTCGCTCATGTCGTCTCTCGCTTCAACGGAAGCTTAACGGTAAACGTGGCCCCGTGTCCGGCTTCGCTTTGAACCTCGATCACTCCCCGATGTTTTTGAACGATGCCGTAGCTGATGGCCAGGCCGAGGCCGGTTCCCTTGCCGACTTCTTTGGTCGAGAAGAACGGCTCGAAGAGCCGCTTTTTGTCCTCTTCCCGGATGCCGTGGCCGGTATCCGTGAATTCGATGCTGATCATGTCCCGGCCCGTATCGACGGATGTTTTGAGGATTAAGGCTCCATTCCCGTTCATCGCCTCAGCGGCGTTGAGGATGATGTTGATGAACACCTGCTGGAGTTGGGCGCCGTCGGCGAAGATTTTCGGCAGGCCGGGCTCATACGATTTCCTGATGTCGATGTTCTGAAACAGGGCCTGACGTTCCATCAGGGTCAGGGATTTGTTCAGGAGTTCGTTCATATCGACCATCCCCATCTCGGGCTCTTTCGGCCGGGCGAATTCGAGAAGACCCTTGACGATGTCCTTGCACCGCGTCGTCTCTTTCACGATTTTTTTGAGGTTTTCGTAGTGGGGGTGGTTTTTTTCCGTGTCCTCCAGGATCAGGTGGCTGTAAAGGAGAATGCCTCCCAGGGGGTTGTTGATTTCATGGGCGATGCCCGCGGCGAGCTTTCCGATGGAGGCGAGCTTTTCAGACTGGACGAGATGGGCCTGGATCTCGACGAGCTCTTTGGTCCGTTCCTCAACCTTTTTCTCCAGGGTCGTTCCCCATTCGATGAGCGAATCATTAGCCTTGCAAAGATGGTCGGTCATCTGGTTAAAAGAATCCGCCAGGGTCCCGATTTCGTCGCCCGAGCGCACATCGACCTTATGAGACAAATCTCCGTTGGCGATTTCCTGCGTGGCCCTCACCATCCTCTGAAGAGGCCGGATGATCCGGGTTGTGGAAAAGTTGAGGATGACCAGAAGAAAGATGACGAAGAGCACGGCGATCAGGGCGAAGGTCAGCATGACCCGGTTGGCGGTGTCCAGATAAGGCTTTTCGAGCATCCCGACATACAGAATGCCGATGGTCTTGCTTTCGACGTTTTTGATCGGCTCGTAGGCGGTGATATACCAGTCGTTGACGACAAAGGCCCGGGCCAGCCACGCCTTGCCTTCGTCGAGGACGGCCTTTTTCACTTCCTCCGAAAGGAGCGTTCCGATGGCGCGCTCGCCCTTTTCGTTTTTGACGTTGGTCGAAATCCGGAGGTCGTTCTGGAAAATGGTCGCCGTCCCCGTCTCCCGGCCTTTGTATTTTTCTCCCTTGAAGACGAGGTCCTTGACGCGGTCCACGATCTCATAATTCCGGTTGAGAAGAACGCCTCCGTAGAGGACGCCGAGGAGCGCACCTTTTTCATCGGTCACCGGCGCGGCGGCTTTAAGTATCATTCCGCTCGTCTCCCGGTTTTCGGGCCGGGGCGCGGCTTTTGGCGTCGGGACGAATTCCAGCACGGCCCTATCGGCCAGGTCGCGTCCCTCCCTGAGGAGCTCGTCCCGGGGGAGAATTTGGGGAGAGGCCGCGATGTTCTTTTTCAAAGCCTGCCGGATGATTTCGTCGGAAGACTCGTCGTCTCCGGCCATTTCCGGATTCCTCGTTCTGAGAAGGACTTTTCCTTGCCCATCGGCCAGGCTCAGGATGTCCAGTCCATTTTCGGTTCGGACGCGGTTAAGATATCTCAGGAGGATGTCTTTCTGTTTTTTTTGAGCGGCTTCCCGCAGGCTTTCTCGTGCCGCGGTCAGGCTGACGATGACCTTGATGTCGTTGAGCTTTGCATTGAAGACCATCCAGGCGGAAGACAGATCATGGCGAACTTTAGCCTGAGCTTGGGAAATGAGCGTGCTGCGGATGAGCCGGGAACCGATGATGAGCGTAAGGAGGCCGCCGATGATGATGACGACGAGAAAGCTCAAGATGAGCTTTGTTCGCAAGGAAAATTGAAGCGTTTTCATGTCGCATGCTTTAGGCTGGCCCTTTCGAAAAAGGGAGCCTGGAGTCAACGGAAAGAGTCCTCTTCGTTGGCTTTGTATTATACCAAAAAATCCCTCCTTCCCCTAGCTGAAGAGGGGACACAAAGTGGTTTCCTTCTTCGGCTATCTCTTGAACTGCCGGAGGAGCTGGCGCTTATGGTCGTAGATATTGATGGTCAGGGGCATGTCTCCCGGCAGGGCATGCGTTCCGCTTCTGCTAGCCTTTCTCTTCTGATTTCAGTTTCTTTTGCATCTCTTCTAATTTTTCTTTGAGCAGCTTTATTCCCTCAAGAGAATTCATTGATTTATCCTTCAATTTCGCTTTAATTTCTTTTGTACTTAAACAATATGTACAGCCGTTTTTTATATGCTTGTAAATAAAATCTATGTCAGGATTTCCCATGACCAGGGTGAGGATGGTTTGATTAATATCTCCCAATGGCTTACGATCAATATGGCTGTAGGAGAATTGAGCTTTAATTCTCGTTCCTTCTCCTGGATTTGATAATACAGAAATATCACCATTTGCAGCTCTTGTTGCTTCAGCTAAAAGAGGAAGTCCGAGTCCAAATCGGCGAGTCGCTTTAGTGCTAAAAAAAGGATCGATTGCCTTTTTTCGAGTTTCTTCATCCATGCCTTTTCCGTTGTCATTGATTTCCAGAATAAGAAGCCCCCTTTTTTTATCTTCGAAGGTTATTATTTCAATCATATCGGCATCTGCCGCTATTGAATTTTCAACAATGTCTAAAATATGAAGGGATATATCTTCCATTGATGCTTCAGTGAATTAATTTTCTTCCCTTTTCATTTTTCAAGGCTTTTTTATTTCCTTAACTTTACTCCGTTCTAATAGAAAAAAAGTAATTCCTTGAGATTTAAGCTCCTCCCCTTTTACGTTATCGTCGGGGCCAAACGCAGATCAGCTTCTCTGCTCATCTGCTGCTGAGACGCCTTTTTTTTGACCGCGTGAAAGTAGATCGCCAATGGACGATAGGCTAAGTGCGACCATTTGCCGAAAGGAACCTCGATCACTAGCATGGGAACGCATATCACTAAATGGATCACATATGTATAATAGGTCGCCAGCGGCAACCCTAAGTACCTGAATAAATGAACGCCGATTCCGGTTACGGAAGTCAGCAAGAGCAAAGTCGGAAACAGCCAGTCCGTCGAATGGGAAAACTTATGTATTTGTTCTTGCTTTTTTCTTCGACTGATCAGGATTTCAGCCGAAAGAAAGATTAAAACACCTGCTGCAAAGTAGCCAAGCCATCTTTGAGGATGATAAATGGGGTAGATATTGTCTGTTTGAAACCAATATAGAAATACTATGATGATGGTGAACATGATCACATATCCTGCTGCGAGCAGCCAGTGTTTTATCCAGCGGATCTTGTTTACGCACTTTCCAAATTGTATTTGGGTCGCTGCGTGCCATATTAATGTTTTAATTTCAGTAAGATACAGAAAAAAGGGTATTTTAAGACCGCTTCGAAGCACTGTGAACCACCACATCCGAAACACATTGGAAAGAAGGAAGAACGAAAGAACGAAGAGGAGAATCATATCAAACGTATGGACGAGTTCAACGGGGGCAAAGGTATTGAGTTCCACCCGGCTGGTTATCATAGGTCCGTGAAAGAGTAGAGCCAGGATAAGAACGAAGGCGCCAACAAAAAAGAGGGATCCAAATTCCCATAATTTTGATTTATAGATTTTCGAAGAAAGGCCTGTCCAATCGTATCTCGAAGTCAGGTAACGTCGAAGCGTCATCATGGCTTCTCCCGGCTCGGTTTGTTGCGGGCACGTTGTGGAACAATCTCCACAGTAATAACAAAGCCATGGTTCCAAATTGCCAAGCAACAGTTTTTTCAGCCCTATCTGGGCGTAGCTAATACTTTTACGCGGGAATGAACTGGAATCACCCGAGAGGGGACAGCTGACCAGACAACTGCCGCAGGCATAGCAACCCTTAACATCGAACTCACCGTATTTGCGAATCTCAGATTTGAGTTTAGGATCAACCTGACTTTCATTAGCCATTTTCTAAATACTCCTTAGTTTATTGGCTGCCGGGCCGCTTCAACCGGTGTTCCCATATGCTCGAATTGATATCTTCCAATAAAAGGGTCGTCCTTCCGACGGTTGCCATGCAAATTCTGCGACCACGTAAGATATTTTCTTTTGTTTTTCCCATATTTAGCCGGATTCGCTTTCTTCCAATATTTTTTCACAGACCGCGGGTAGGGAGCGAAGAAGAGCTTCTGATACGCCGGGCCTGACGGAATCAGGAATATCTTCAACCTGAACACAGATCACCTTGATATCGACCGAGCACAGCTTTTTTAACTCCAGGAGCAAATTTGATGTCGGAAGCTGATGCATGGAAAAGTCATCGATCTTTTGAAGAGGAATCCTGGAGACATCGAGTTCGAAGACCTCTCCTGGTTTTTTCCCGACATTAACAGCATCTACGATAATGATCTTCTTTGGTCTTTCCTCGCTAAGAATGATATCAAACAAGATGTTTCTCACACTGATTCCCGTATCGATGACGGCGACACCATCCGGAAGAGAATAATTTTCATTCAGATATTCGACGACGGCTGGGCCAAAACCGTCGTCCCCAAAAAGCCTGTTTCCACATCCGAGAACGAGCACGGATTTCGGGCAATACTCCGCACGCCATTCTTTCACGTTCAAATATTCCTAGTTACTTCTTGTCAGCTATCAGCAATGGAAACTAGAGATTCGAAATCGTATCAATTTTGTTCATCTTTTTATCAACGATTTCGATTTTTACCGGGAGAGAGCCGTCCATATTGTGCGTCGAACAGGAGAGGCAGGGATCGTAGGCGCGAATCGCCATCTCAACTTTGTTCAGGATTCCTTCGTCATATTTCCCATCTTTTATCAGGGACATCGCCGTTTGTTTAACAGCCATGTTGATGGGGGCATTGTTCTGGCAAGTCGCTACGATGAGATTCACATCGGTGACGATTCCATTGGCGTCTGTCTCGTAGTCGTGGATCAGGGTTCCCCTGGGGGCCTCGACACAGCCCACTCCCCTGGAAGCTCTAGGCGTAACGGATTTTCTAATATCCGTACTCGTGATCTCAGGGTCATTGAGAAGTTCAACCGCTTTCTCTGCATTGTGAAGGAGTTCGATAAGCCTGGCCCAATGATAGAGAAGAGTTAATTGGGCAGGCCTGCCAAAATTCTTCCTGAATTCCTCGAGCTCTATCTGGGCAAGGGGCGTGGGGATATAATCACAGACATTCATCCTGGCCAGGCTGTTGACTCTGTAGATCCCATTCGGGCTGGAGAGGTTCATCGAAAATGCGCCGGCCTTTTTCATGTAGGGGAACTTCAGATATGTCCATGGTTCAACGTGCTCTGCGATATAGTCTGTATATCGATCATACGTAAACTCTTCATATTTTCCGTCAGCCGTCATCATCCGTAATAGGCCGTCGTAGAGATCAAGAGCCCCATCCTTTTTCACCGTTCCCAGAAATCCCGTCTCGATGACGCCGAGTGTTTTGACGGTGTCCAGGTATTGCGGGAATATATTCTTTTTGGCGTAATCGATGCTGAATTTGGCAAGTTCAAGAATTTCCTGGGCCATAGGCTTCAGCTCTTCGACCTCCTTTTTGGACAGGGGTTTGCTGAAGCCTCCCGGAACAGCGGCGACGGGATGGATGGATTTCCCCGAGATCATCTCGAGCATATGTCCACCGAGCCATCGGCATCTGACCACCCGTTTGGCAACATCGGGAAGCTTATTGACTATTCCGATGACATTCCTGACGGAGTAGTCGGCGTCCGGCCCCATCACGAAATCTGCGCCGGCCAGGAAATAAAAATGAAGGATATGCTCCTCCGTATAGGCAATGCTATTGCACAGTTGCCTTAATTTCGCCGCCGCACTCGGTATATCAACGCCAAAAACGGCATCACAGGCCTTGGCGCTCGCCAGATGGTGGGACCAGGGACAGACGCCGCAAATACTGGTCACGATCCTCGGGAGTTCCTCGACAGGCTTGCCGATACAGAATTTTTCAAAGCCTCTGAGCTCGATAACGCTGACCCTGGTATCCTGAACGTTACCGCTGTCATCTAACTGGATGACGATCTTGGCGTGACCTTCTATTCTCGTGACTGGTTGAATGACGATTGTTTCACTCATGGGTAGTCTCCTTTTATTTCTTTGCCGGGATGGGTCTCAACCGCCCTTGAGCTCCGATGTACCTCTGAAAGGTGGCGGCTCTATCAGGAATCACTTTAGCATCGAGACCAATACTCGACAGCGCCCCCATCATCTCCACCATGGGATTGGCGTCCTTTCGGATCGGACCGAAACAAGCCCGGCAGGGCATAAGCCCCTGGATGCATCTGGGGGTTTTTGCGTGACCTCCACAGCCCGATTTCGTCACAGGCCCGAGGCATAAAAATCCCAATTCCATGAAACATCTGGAATCTGCGAGCTTCTGATCCAGTGGAATAATGGATTCGAGAGGCCTTCGGAGAGAAATATCCGCCTTTTTCTCTCTTTTTGTCGGGCAGTCATCACAAACGCTTCTTTCCGGAAGGGAAAAGGGTTTTCCTTCAAGGAGCGAAGTGAGCGCATCGGCCACAATGTCGGGCGATGTCGGGCAACCCGGAATATAAATATCCACCTTGACGACCTCGTCAACGGCATAAACCCTGTCGGTGAGCGGCGGAATATCTGTCTGGGGAGTGGCTGCGGAATCTGTGGTCTTCAAACCCCGATAGACCTTTTCGTAGAGCTCCTCCACTTTGAACTGATTGGCCAGAGCCGGAATTCCCCCATAACAAGCACAACTGCCCAGAGAAATGAGGGTTTTGCATTTCTCTCTCATGACTTTTGCCAGTTCCCTGTTCTCCTCATTCCTGATAGAGCCTGTGACTATCCCTACATCCGCTTCAGGGATCTCCATCTTCTTCTTTTCGCCCTTCTGCCCATAGAGCTTGTGGTCCATAAGAACAGGCATATGGACAAACTCAAGCTTCGGCAGCAAATCAATGAGCGATTCGCCAAGGTCGAGGATTGTGACTTCACAACCCGCACATATGGCGAACCATTCTTCCGCAATTCTTACAGCCATGATAAACCTCCTTTTTTATTATTTTAGGCCGATGGTGCGCCTTCCACTTTAACCTCAGTGACCACCCGGCGTGTAAAAACATAAAACTTATCTTGCTCGAGGATCAAACTTGTTTCAAAGCCATTCGTCCGATATTTCTCCACGACTCCGTTGGCTTCATTCCCGTCCTTATATTCGACGCCGTCCCACATGAATTTCTTGCCGTCTATTATTCTTGAGATTTCCATTTCTCTTCCTATTTGTATTGGTTGGGGCCTAATTTTTTAACTTCTTCTGTAAATTCTCTCATAACTTGGGCAAATTTTATTCCCTCCGATGCAGATATCCACTCGAGTCTGTATCTTTCCCTTTCTATCCCGAAGTCATCGAGCATAAGATAAATCCCTTCTGCTCTTTTTTGTGCTGTTAAATTTCCCTCCTGATAGTGGCAGTCCCCCGGATGGCAGCCGCACATAATGACCCCATCGGCGCCTTTTGTCAGCGCGTTGATGACCAGATTCGGGTGAACCATACCGGAACACATCACCCGAATGATTCGAATATTCGGAGGATACTGCAATCTCGATACTCCAGCTAAATCGGCACCGGCATAAGAACACCAGTTACAGCAAATGGCGAGAATAGAAGGCTCGAAGAGTGAATCTGACTTTTCTAATTCCATGCTTGACTCCTACATCTGGAGCGCCGTTTCGATCTGGACTCCCAATTGTTCGAGCGTGAATCCGCTGACGAACGCTCCCTTCTTGGGGCACGTAGCCATACAGCACCCGCAGCCTTTACAGAGGCTCTCATTGACCTCGACTGTTTTTTTAGTTGCGCCTTGCCACATATATTCAATCAAAGTGATCGCCTTATACGGACAGGGCTCGATGCAGTAGGCACATCCGTCACAATTCTCATCGATGATATGGGATATATTGGCTTCCAGTTCCAGGCGATCCTGGGAGAGGATGGTGCTCGCCCTCGCACTCGCCGCCCCGGCCTGGATGATGCTTTCGTCGATGGATTTTGGAAAATGGGCCAGGCCGCATAAAAAGACTCCATCCGTGGCAAAATCAACCGGTCGCAATTTCATATGCGCCTCGAGGAAATATCTGTCCTGATTCAAGGGCACTTTTAAAAATTGAGCAATCGTCTTGTTGTCATCATTGGGAATGATCCCCGCGGAGAGGATCACCAGGTCCGCAGGGATCGTCACCGTGGTTTTTAAAATCTGGTCAAAGACTTTCACCTTTAATCTTTGGCCATTCCTTGAAACGTCGGGTTTGCTCTTCTCGTCGTATCGGATGAAAGCCACGTCCTTTTGTCTCGCTTTCGTATAATAACTTTCTCTGAATCCATACGTCCTGACATCCCGGTAAAGGACATAGACATTCGTCTCCGGGGAGAGGTCCTTTATTTTCAGCGCATTTTTCACCGCTTCGGAACAGCAGAGCCTTGAGCAATAGGGCCTCTCGCTATCTCTGGAGCCGACGCATTGGATCATAACGACCGTTTTCGGCTTTCCACGTCCAGCCGTCAAAAATCGTTGGCCGGAGTCGACCAGGTGTCGTTCAAGTTCAAGTTGGGTGATGACCCGTTCATCCTCTCCGTAGAGATATTCGCTGGGTTTGTATTCCTTTGCGCCTGTCGCGACAAGAACCACGCCATGCTCGAATTCCTTTTCTTCTCCATGGGTCGTTATTCTTGTTTTATAATTGCCGATTGAACCCTCTATACTCTCTATCTTTGCATCGCTAAATATATCGATCTTGTTATGTGTCTTGACCTTCTCGATCAGGGATCCTAACTCTTCCTGTGGTTTTTCTTCGTTGAGCAAATAATAAATATTCCTGAGATTTCCACCCAGTTCCTTTTCTTTCTCAACCAGATATGTATGGTATCCCTGATTTGCCAGTTCGAGTGCCGAGGTCATACCGGAGAGCCCTCCACCGATAACAAGAGCGGCTTTTTTTATGCTCACAAAACTTTTCTGGAGCGGCTCCAGCAACCTTGCTTTAGCAACGGCCATTCTCACGAGATCTTTGGATTTCCCTGTTGCTTTCTCAGGCTCATGCATATGCACCCAGGAGCACTGGTCTCTGATATTTGCCATTTCAAAAAGATAGGGGTTGATTCCCGCCTCTCTGATCGTATTCCTGAACAGCGGCTCATGGGTTCTGGGTGTGCAGGAGGCGACGACGACGCGATTCAGGCTATGTTCCTTGATCTTCTGTCTGATCCTTACCTGAGTATCGTTTGAGCAGGTGTATAAATTATTTTCGACGTAGACGACATTGGGCAGGGTCTTGGTATATTCGACAACATCCGGGACACTGACCACGCCCGCAATATTTGTTCCGCAATGGCAGACGAAGACTCCGATCCGAGGCTCCTGGCCTCTCAGATCGATCTCGGGGGGGTATTCTTTCGGGAGGATTAAGCTTCCCCTCACCTCATTGAGAAGCGAAAGGGCCTTGGATGCGGAGGCCGATGCCTGCATAACGGATTCGGGGATGTCCTTCGGCTCTGTGAATGGTCCCGCGGCATAGATTCCTTCTCGGGTGGTCTCGACCGGCTTAAGAAGAGAGGTTTTGCAGAAATTGAATTCATTCAACTGAATTCCAAACGTCTCGGCCATCTCCTTGATTTTATTTGGCGGCTGCATGCCCACAGCCAAGACAACCAGGTCATATTCACGGGAAACCTTCTTCTCGTCTTCCGCCAAGTATGTCAGCACAAGATTTTTTGTTTGGGGGACTTCGTCAATGGACGGGATGCGAAACCTTATGTAATTCACGCCCTGCTTCTTGGCTGATTCATAATAGGCCTCGAACCCTTTGCTGAACGCGCGGATGTCCATATAGTAGATGTCGCACTCGAGGTCCGCACCGGCATGCTCTTTGGCGATAATGGCCTCTTTCGTCGTATACATACAGCATATGGAAGAACAATAATCCCTCTCGGAATCGCGTGAACCGACGCACTGAATAAAAGCGATCCTTTTCGGGGCTTTCCCATCGAAGGGCCTTAAAATCTTTCCGGAATAGGGTCCTGAAGGCGACATGATTCTTTCGAATTCAAGGGAAGTGACAACATTCGGATATCTCCCGTAGCCAAGATCCTTGTTCACTTTAGGGTCAAAGATCTCGTATCCGGGAGACAAAATAATCGCCCCCGTATTCAATTCAATCTTTTTATCTTTCTGGCTGTAATCGATCGCCTTGGCCTCACAAACCACTTCACATATTCCGCAGGCATCGTGATTCAAATGGACGCAGGTCTCTTGATCGATAATCGCCTTATTCGGTACGGCTTGGGGATAGAGAACGTAGACAGAGGGCCGCTTATCCAATCCCATGTTGTAGGCATTCGAGATGGGTATGGGAGTTTTTTCAGTTGTTAGAATAGAAACTTTTTTGCCGACGGGACATATGAAATTGCAGGCGCCGCATGTCCAGCACATTTCATTGTGCTTTCCAAAGGGAGGCTCAAGCTTCTTCTTCGGGCCCCTGCCTGAAAACCCGATGGCACTCCTTTTCATCCTCTCTTCACACATCCTTACGCAGAGGCCGCAGTAAACACAATCGTCATTCTTTTTCTTAATTCTCGGCTCGCCGACGCCATGCTCGAAGGCAATTTTCTTAATCAGGTCGGAGTCGGGGCATCTTGCGAGAAGGAGTTCCGCAACGATCTTTCTTGCCCTTTTGATCCTCTCCGTTTCCGTGGATACACGTAAACCGCTAAGGGCCGGATAGGAACAAGACGCTTGAATGGCAGGATGCCGCCCCGGCAGTTCAACTTCGACGACGCAGAGTCGGCATGCGCCGTACGGTGATAGGGCTTGGTGATGGCAAAGAGTCGGAACCTTGAAGCCCGCTTTTTCTATCGCTGTGAGGAGATTAACCCCCTCATTAACTTCAACCTTCTGATTATTGATCGTAAGGCTTATCATCGTTCACCTCGGCCGTTGACCTTCTTCTGTCTGAAAGCGAAACGAATCTCAAGAAGAGCACCTCTCAGACACCTCATTGTCTCTTCAGCATCTTTCACTCCGAGAATCCCTTTTATCTCCATCAGACTCATGCCGTCTTCTTCTTAAGCTCCTTTACGGAAACGGGCTGATCAAGTGTTTTAGCCTTTTGAATATCTTCTCCGGAGAGTTTAATAACGGCGGATATCTTTGGCGGACAGACATCAAGGCATGTCCCGCATTTCGTGCATTTTGATTGATCGATAATATGAACGAACTTCGTCTGTCCCTTGATTGCATCGACAGGGCATTCTTTCAGGCAAACCGTGCACCCGACACATTTTTCGGGGATGATGTGGTAAATGAGCAAATCCTTACAGACCAAGGCCGGGCACCTCTTCTCCTTGATGTGGGCTTCGTATTCATCCCTGAAATATCTGATTGTCGAGAGGACCGGATTGGGAAGTGTTGTTCCAAGACCGCACATGGAAGCATCCTTGATCGCCAGGCCCAGCTCCTCAAGGAATTCGATGTCGCCTTCCCGTCCCTTCCCACCCGCGATCCTTGTCAGAACCTCCAGCATGGCCTCGCTCCCATCCCTGCAGGTCGTGCATTTCCCGCATGATTCATCGTTTGTAAATTGGATGAAAAATTTTGCCACATCCACACTGCAGGTGTCTTCGTCCATGACAATCATGCCGCCGGAGCCCATCATGGAACCTGCTTGTGTAAGACTTTCATAATCGATTGGCGAGTCGATCAGGCTTGCCGGTATGCAGCCGCCCGATGGTCCACCTGTCTGGATCGCTTTGAATTTCTTATTCCCAGGTATGCCGCCGCCGATTTCGTAAATGATCTCTCGGAGGGTGATTCCCATCGGGACTTCGATCAGGCCCGTATTGTTGATCTTTCCTACCAGGGAGAATATCTTCGTCCCCTTGCTTGTCGCCGTGCCTACCTTAGAGAACCAATCGGCACCTCTGAGCATGATCGCAGGAACATTGGCCAGCGTCTCAACATTATTGATGATCGTGGGGCATCCCCAGATCCCGGACTGGGCCGGGAAGGGAGGTCTTTGCCTCGGCTCCGGAGTTGTGCCTTCAATGGAGTGAATGAGGGACGTTTCTTCTCCACAGACGAATGCGCCGGAGCCTTCCCTCACTTCCAAGTCAAAATCGAAGCCCGTGCCGAGGATATTTTCTCCCAACAACCCAAAATCCCTGGCCTGGGTGATGGCCAGTTGAACTCGTTTTATGGCCAGGGGATATTCCGTCCGGGCATAGATATATCCCTTTGAAATGCCTACGGCGTAGGCGGCAATGGTTAAGCCTTCTATAACGGAGTGCGGATCTGATTCAAAGACGCTTCTGTCCATATAGGCCCCTGGGTCACCTTCGTCACAGTTGCAGATGATATACTTCGGATTCTTTTTCTGCTCTCTGCAGAGGTTCCATTTTAGACCTGTAGGAAATCCTGCTCCTCCTCTGCCTCTGAGCCCCGATCTTGTGACTTCTTTTATGACCTCCTCGGGCTTCATGGATGTCAGAACCTTTTCCAGAGCCGCATAACCATCCCTGGCTATATATTCCTCAATTTTCTCGGGATCAATGAGTCCCTTGTTCCTCAAGACAATGAGCATTTGTTTCTTGAAGAATGGAATTTCCGCTAAAAGAGGTATGGGCTCTTTCTTCTCTTCGGGAACGAACATTAGTTTTTTTACGGGCCTTCCCTTCAGAAAATGTTCTTCAACAAGGAAGGGGATATCTTCGGGTTTGAGCCAACCGTAGAAGATTCCGTCCGGCTGAACAACCAAAAGCGGTCCTTGGCCGCAAAAGCCATTACAGCCTGTTATAATGACAGACACCTCATTCTGAAGGTTCTGTTTTTTTATCTCTTCTTTAAGAACCTCCTCAATTCTGAAAGATCCGCCGGCAACACAACCGGTTCCTGTACAGACCATGAGGTCTATTCTTCTTGTGGCCATCGTTTCATCTGCCTCTTTCAGAGCCTATTCCAAGGGCATAGTCTTTGACGATATTCCCTTTTAGAATATGTTCCGCGAAGATTCTTTTTGCTTTATCCGGGGTGAGGTCGCCGTATTTTACAGGAGGGCTGTCCAGCATCTCCAGGGTAGCCATCGGTTCCCTTGAACAGAGCCCTGCACAGCCGGTTGTGGTCAGCCTGATATCCTTCACTCCATTCTTTTCCAATTCCTCCAGAAAAGCGGTTACGATGGCCCTGGCTCCTGCCGCGATACCGCAGGTCCCCATGTGAACGATGATCTTCCCTTTGAATTCCCCATCTCTCAGGTAAATGCCCTTCCTAGCCTCTTCTCTTTTCTTTTGCAGTTCATCAATCGTAAGCTTTGGCATTTTAGGCCACCTCTTTATATCTTTGGATGATATCCGGAATTTGACTGACAGCGAGCTTGCCAAAGACGGCATCCCCTACCGCGACCGCAGGTGCAAGGCCGCAGCAGCCGATGCATCTTACGGATTTGAGTGTAAATTTCATATCCGGAGTTGTCTCATTTTCACGGATACCAAGATTGTCGCTGAACTTCTCCATCAACCTTCCGCTTCCCTTTATATAACAGGTTGTACCTAAACAGACATTGACCGTGTATTTTCCTCTCGGCGTGATGCTGAAGGCACTGTAAAATGTCGCTATCTTCATAATTTGAGCCAGGGGATAGCCTGTCTCCTGAGAAACGTATCTTAAAGCGTTTTCCGGCAGATAATTAAAAGTCGTGTTGATCTCTTGAAGGATCGGCATAAGCGGACCTTCCCTGTCTTTATGCTTTTCAATAATGTCCTTTGCGTTGGTGAACTGTGGTTCGAGCACGACTTTTGTTTTCTCAAGGGGTTGAACCGTGTTTAAGGTGGGGCAATTTGAAACACAGGTGCCGCAGCCCGTGCATTTGCTTTCGTCCACATACCTGGCCTTCTTGGTCAGGGTGACCCTGAAATTTCCGGCCTCTCCCTCGATTTTATCGATATTGGCTAATGATATGATTTCGATGTCTTTGTGCCTTCCGATTTCTACCAGTCGGGGGGCCATGGTGCACATGGCACAATCATTGGTAGGGAACGTCTTATCCAATTGAGACATCACACCGCCGATGGCAGGCTTATTATCAGCCAGGTAGACTTTGATACCGGATGCAGCCAGGTCGAGCGCTGCCTGCATCCCTCCTATCCCGCCACCCACGACCAGAGCAGCACCAATCTTATTAGCGGACATTTTATTATTCATTTTACTCTAACTCCATCGCCCAATCATAACTCCCATCTTCCATCTCCTATTCATAATGTGGAGCGACAGGTCTTCCATGGTTTTTTTCAGTGAATAATCGTTCGTCCTTTGATGTCCGTCAAAGCCATTTTGATTTCTTCGATCGTTCCCCTCTCGAGAAGCAGGGTTGTCGTCGCCGTCCCGATTTCGGCTATGAAATGGGCGTCGGAGGACGAAATCAGGGGGAGGGGAACGGCGTATTTTTTACGCGCCTCATCGTAAGACAGGCGCGGCGAGATTTCCAAGGCGTCCAGCCGGAGGTTCTCCGGGACAAAGCCCAACTGACCGATCAGGCTGAAAACCTCGCGGTCGATATGGGAGGCGATGGCCAGGCCGTTTAAGGAGTGGATCGTCTCGACTACCTCTTCCAGGGTCAGGGTTGAAGCCCCAATGAGGAGCTTTTTGTTGAAGCCGAGAACGTCCCCTTGATGATTGACGATAACCTGCATCCCGAACGCCCGTTCGTCGTTTTCGCCGGGAAGATGGGCATAGATGATGTCTTGCAGGGCGAGGGCGGGCTCCAGCTTGTCGAATAGGGCGAGGATGTGGACTTCCTCCTGAGACGTGACCTCCAGGCCGGGAAGAACGCGGATATCAAACTTCTCGGCGGCCTTCATCAACGCCGGCGTATTTTCGGCGGAGTTGTGATCGCAGATGCCGAGAATATCGAGTTCCTTGATTTTAGCCTGTTTGGCGATCTTCTGCGGAGACATTTCCAGGTCGGCGCAGGGCGAGAGACAGGTATGGACGTGCAAGTCGGCCCTATAAGTTCTGAGCATCAGCTAATCCTTCGCCATGATCAGACCATAAAGTTTTCCCGAAATCTCAAATGCGGAGTCCGCCGTTCCGAGGAGGATCACATTTTCTTCCCGGGCTCTTTTGAGCGTCTCTTCGTCCGGCGTCCGGTTTTGGACAAAAATGACCGCGGCCAAATCTTTGAGTTTGGCGACGGCGACGACGTTCTGATGCGTTTGGAACGTGATCCAGAGGTTCTTTTCCCGGCCGTGAGCCAAGACATCGCTCAGCATATCGCTGGTATAGCCGCCGCTGACGTCGACACTAAAATTTCCCTGAAGCTGCAATACTTCCAGGGATAAGACGGAGATGATGTCCTCGAGTTTCATGGCAGTTTTCCTTTTAAAGGGATGTTGTTTTTTTCCCCGGGAGCGGCGCCGCAAGGCTCTTGGCCGGTGGATTTGATGACGCAGTCGGCCAACTTGGCTTCGCCTTTAACGACGTCCTCGGCGAAGGTCAGACACGTCGGAGAGCCGCAGGCACCGCAGTCGATCTTCGGCAGCGTCTCATAGAGATCATCCTTTTGTATTCTTTTGGCGATCGCGCGGGTGAGGTCGTCGTCCAGAGGCTTGAGCGGCCGGACGTCAATCTTCCCTTCGATGAAGAAATATTTTTCCTTGTAGCGCCTCCGGACCTCCCGGATATCTGGGCAGGCCTTGATCTTTTCGAATTCCAGGGTTTCGATAAGCTTCATGATCTTATTGTAGGAAATATAAACGTTTTCCACGGTGAGAGAGCCGCCGACGCAGCCCTGAAGGCAGAAGTAGGCTTCGATGTAATCGATGTTGCGGAGTTTTCCGCGTTCGATATCGTCAAAGACTTTGATGATTTCGGTCAGTCCTGACACCGAGAGCGAGTTCCGCAGTCTCAACGTTCGGCAGATGCCTCCGACCATGGCCCAGCCGATGCCCAGAATGCATATGCTTTCCAAACTCTTCCGATAGCTCTCGTTTCCCACAGTTTCCATGGCGGAGAGGAGCGGTCCGTAGATGTCGGAAATGGCGATCACGCCGTCGAGATGAGATTTCCCTTTTTCGGCGGGCTGCTTGATGGAGATCATCTTGGAAGGGCACGGTGTAAGATAAAAGGCGCCAATATCTTTTTCGTCCAGGTCGTACTGCCGGGCTTTCTTCTTCTTGATCTCCCGGGCGGCGATCTCCCGCGGATTGTCGATCGGGATCAGGAGATCGACGAGATCCGGGTATCTGACCTGGATAAGACGGACGATGACCGGGCAGGCGTTGGAAATCAACGGCTTGGGGCCATTGTAGTCCCGCAGGTATTCCTGGATGGCGAAGCTGACCTCGCCGCATGTCAAGGCCTGGTCGGAGGCGTCGTCAAAGCCGATTTTTTTCAGGCCATTAAGAATTTTGTCCGGCAGAATTTCCCGGCCGAACTGGGCGTAGAGCGCAGGCGACGGAATGGCGATAGTATGCCGGAATTTTGCGAGCTCGCCGAAAGGATTGGTAAGCGGGACAATGGCGCCGCTCGGACAAGCGGTGATGCATTCGCCGCAGTCGATGCATTTTTCCTCAATCATCGCCGCCTTCCCGTTCCTGACGCGGATGGCCTGGGTCGGGCAGATCCGCATGCAGCTCATCCGCCCTTGGCAGAGGTCGGTGTTGATCCGGATGGAATGGAAGTACGTGCTCATCAACCGTTTTTCCGTTTCGGGTCAAGATAAATATAGATGTCGAGAAACGTGCCCTTCCCCAACTCCGAGACGATGTCGAACCGGTCGGAATTTTTTTTGATATTGGGAAGACCCATGCCCGCGCCGAACCCCATCTCCTGCATTTCGCGAGTGGCCGTGGAATATCCTTCCTTCATGGCTAGTTCAATGTTGAGAATGCCCGGTCCTTGATCTTGAAGGTGGAGATGAACCATCTCCGGCGTGACCCGCAGGGTCATTTCTCCTTTTTCGGCGTACATGACGACATTCATTTCGGCCTCATATGTCGCGATGGCCGTGCGGCGGATGATGGACGGGTCGATCCCGAGTTCTTTGAGGATGTCCTTGACGGCCGTCGAGGCTTTTCCGGCGCGGCCGAAATTCCCTCCGATGATTTCAAAGGACTGCGATAGGACATTCTCGTCGCTCATTCCTTTTTTATTGTGTCCGAAACAAGAATTCCTGGAAGGCCGTGCGTGTAAAGGACTCCGCAGGCCTCGTACATCATGCGCTTCGTGGAGAGGACCGGGATTCCCTTGACCATGGCCAGCTCCAATCCCTCTTCGTCCGGCCGTTTCCCCCGGACATAGACGATGGCCTTGGCTTCCATGATATCGGCCGTCCGGACGGACTGCGCGTTGCTCAGCCCTGTCAGCAGCACCTGCCCGGGTTGGCCGAAGGCCAGGACGTCGCTCATCAGGTCCGAGCTGCAGGCGCATTCGATATTGGTTTCAAGGAGGGCTTCGGTTCCCCAGACGACTTCGGCCTGAAGGAGGCGCTGAATTTCCCTGAGCTTCATATTAATGTTCTTTTCCGACTTCTTTGATGATCATCTTTCCTTTGCGGATGATCCCTTCCGAGGGGAACCAGATGGTGAAGCTCCTCAGGGCTTCGTCTTTGAAGCCGCTTTTAATCATGGCGATGATTTTTCTCGGCGTATAATCCATATAGACGGCCATCGGGCAGGAACTGCTGCATGTCCCGCATTGGATGCATTCATCGATTTCTTCGCACCTCGACATTTCCTTGATTTCGTCCACAAAGCCGGAATCCAGTTCTTCCTCATTTTTGACTTTTTCCTGGATTTCCATGAATCCTCCTCTTAGAAATCATTCATAGGACAAGTTTTCTCCGGAAATCTATGGCAGGCCATTTCCTCTTCCCGTTTCGCCGGCCGGCGGAAAAAGAAGGGGGAATCCTTGGCTCTGTGGAAGAGGTCCCTGACGTCGGGGGCCTGGTGACGAATCGAGGGGGGAGACGGCCGGCAGGGCCGGAAGGAACGCTGAGGGATAATGGCCGTAATAATACATCTCAAACGCAATAAGAAATCACGACTTCGAGCGCGCCGATTTCTCCTCTTGGAGGTACAACTCAATTCCCTTATAGATTCCTGCATCAAAATTTTCTATCTAAATGATAGGGTTGGTAGGAAATCCCCTATATTTAGTATTGATTCTATTCGGAAAAAAATTCTTTGTCAATAGGTTACGGTAATTTTTCCCCATGGCTATAGGGCATTTTTCCACATTTCCTTAATAGACATCTCTTTCGGCGTTAATTTTTCAGGTTATTCTTTCTATCATGCCCTCGCCTGAAACGCGGGATCGGCATCATCCATGTTTCCTCCAGGCCCACCCCGTTTACACAATTAAGGGGGATTAAAAGGTCGGTCGGCCCCTTCTCCCCTTGGAAATCAAGAGGGGCCTCAAAAGCCGTTCGCGTTTTTGGCTAATGTGGCGATGGCAGCCGGGCTGGTCGGGGACAGGACCCTCGGAATCACAATCTTAAGTCGTCACGGAAAAAGAGATGCTTACCCGCTTGCTTTTTCGCTTGCAAAAAAAGTAGAATTTGAAAATAATAGGAGCATATCGAACTGGAAGGAGGAAAAATGAGGAGAAAGAGTCTAATCGTATGGGGTGTGATTCTGGTCCTGTTTTCCCTGCAGAGCTGCAAATCCAAGCCTGAACAGACATTATTGAAGAGTTATATCCATGCCTGTAACCTCAATGATGTGTCGACCATGTCGACCATGGCGGTCGATCCGATCAAGATCGACGCGGAAAGCTGGACGATCACTAAAGTCAGCGAGGAAAAGATTGAGCCCGCCACTCTCCCCGACCTGAACAAGGCTGAACTCGACCTGGCGAAGCAGAGGGACGCCCATATCCCCGTGACGCTGGACGCCAAAGATGAGCTGGACCTGGCGAAGGATGAATACAACTCCGCCCGGACCAGCGCCGCCAAAGCCGCGGCCAAGGCCAAGATGGATGCCGCCCAGAAGAAGTACGACGACGAATATAAGCTCCATCAGGATCTGATCAAACAGTACAATGATGCGAAGGCCGCGGCCGCCAAGGAGGAGGAGATCACGACCTTCTCGCTGGGAGCCGGCCAGCTGCCGAACATCCGCGACCTCAAAGGCGAAGTCCACTCTAAGGACGTTGAGATTCAAGCGAAGTTCAAAGACGGATCGACCAAGAACTACAGGATCATGACGAGGATGTACAAGCTCAAGGACGAGGCGGTGAACGTTGCTCATCCCGGCCGCTGGATCATCACGAAATTCGAGCAGCTGTAAACACGAACAGGACAACACGCGGAGCCCGGTTTTAAGGGAGGCGGAAAGCCCTGGGA
>Ga0256868_10000311_pt1 | contig 29185 bp, 31 predicted proteins | sample RVTome_13_FD_187341 | JGI IMG/M metagenome (GOLD analysis project Ga0256868, IMG submission 187341) | Soil microbial communities from uranium-contaminated site in the Upper Colorado River Basin, Wyoming, United States - RVT92D227 HiSeq ...
CAATTTTCGATTTTTTTTTGCGAATCAAAAAGAAGAACATCCTGGGTGCCAGCACCGATATCAATGGCAAGAATTTTCATTTCATTCGCTCGTGGAGTGTGGAGACTGGAATGTCGTCATTAAGAAGACACAATATAGATAGATCATTATCTACATTCTACTTTCCACCTTCCATTTTCTATTATCCCTTAATTACTCCCATTGGGACGAGTTTAACCACTTTTCGGCTGATGCCAGCATGATGAACCACATTCACCACGTCATTAATATCTTTATAAGCATCGGAGATCTCTTCCACAATGGTCCCTCGACTTGCACCCTTTACAATAATGCCTTTATCTTCCAATTCCCTTACAATCGCCCTCCCCTTTGCTGCTTTAATGGCTTGATGCCGGCTCATCACCCGGCCTGCTCCATGACAGGTGCTCCCAAAGGTCTCTTCCATGGCTTTTTCCGTCCCCACCAAAACATAAGAGCATCTGCCCATATCTCCTGGGATGAGGACGGGTTGGCCAATAGATTGGTAATCCGATGGAATATCTGGATGGTTCGGAGGGAAGGCTCTCGTTGCCCCTTTCCTGTGGACACAGAGTCTCTTTTTCTTTCCATTCACTGCATGGGTTTCAATCTTTGCAATATTGTGGCAGACGTCATAGATCAAATCCAACTTCAAATCTTTCGGACCCTTTTTAAGAACCTGCTCAAAGGTCTCCCTAACCCAATGGGTGATCATCTGCCGATTGGTGAAAGCAAAATTGGCTGCACAGGCCATGGCCTCGAGATATCGCTTCCCTTCAGGCGAAGAAACGGGAGCACAGCAGAGTTGGGGGTCTGGAAGTTCGATTTGATACTTCCTGGCGGCATCCAACATGACACGGATGTAATCGTCACAAACCTGGTGACCCAAACCCCTTGAACCGGTATGAACGATCACAGTGGTCTGATCCTTCCACAGCCCTAACGCGCGAGCGATGGTCTCATCAAAAACTTCAGCCACATACCCGACTTCAACAAAATGATTTCCGGAGCCCAATGTTCCCAACTGGGCCCTACCCCTTTCCATGGCCCTTTCAGAGACGCGGTCCGGATCGCCTCCCTCGATACATCCATGCTCCTCAATGTGGTCAATATCTTCTGCTGAACCAAAACCTTTTTCTACGGCCCACTTAGCACCCTTTTTTAAAACCCGCCGTTCTTCCTCCCGACTCAGTTTGAGGTCTTTCCGATGGGACCCTACACCTGAAGGGATGTTGACAAAGAGGGCCTCCACTAATTCTCTTATTCTTCCCTGAATGTCCGTGCGGCTCAGACCTGAGCGCATCAACCGGACACCTCAGTTGATATCGTAACCCACTCCTCCAGGGGAAACGACACCCTCATCCATGTCGAAGCCTGCCACGCCTCCGATAGGGAAACCATAACCCCAATGGATATCCGGCATGGCCAACGAATGGCCCACAATGCCCGGAAGCCATGCCACATTGGCTACCTGGGCTAGACTTTGGTCTTTTCGAATATCGTTGAACAATCGCTCATCGGCATAGATGACTCCATCGGTCCTCATCTTTCCTTCGCGAGGAATTCTCCACCGATAGTCATCTATCTTCTGTATCTTAACCTTCCCTTCATCAGGCATTTCTAACACCTCTTTGCTTAAAAATCTCCATACGGTTGATGGAGTTCTAACCGAATAAAAACTAATGATAGCGAATGAATCGAATATCTGTTATCCCATCCAACGGTATTTGTATTCGTTAAATTCGATGTCATTCGCATCATTTGATAGGTCAAAGATCTATAATGATTTGGGCTCTCCAGCGCCCATTCTCCTGCCGGACCTCTATCTGGTGGTAGGTCACGGCCTTCACCTCTGTTTTGATTACATGGATTCCCTCCTGGAAGGGTTCGCCTTTTACAATTGCCCTTAAACCATTCTCTCCCACAGACTTGATTTTAAACCCTTTAAAGAGAAGACTTTCAACATCATGAAGGTAGAGAAGTTCATTTAACCAATCCACCATCAAACGATCTAAACTCTCTCCTCCAATATCGACCCTTCTCTCGATCCGTCGCTTCACCTTCCTCAAATCAGTAATGAGATGAAAGAATGCCTCCCCGGCATTTTCAAAAAGCGTCCTGAGATCATCGCCATAAACAACAAGGCCAATATCCGCAGTATGGTCCAGGATCTCAAAGCGCTTCATGTCTTTTTCAATTTTTGTTGGCTGAGATTCCCTGACAGTGGCATAACAGATTTATCATCAGCACCAAGGTATTTCGAATGACAAAGGATACCTGAGAATAAGAAGGGATCATCCCGCCCTCTTCTTCTCCACTTTTTGAAGGAAGCGTTCCTTGGACACGAGAACCCTTTCGTGCTCTCCCTCCGCCACCTTTTCCTTCTCATCATAGGCATCCACCAAGAAAAAAAGCCGGCTCTTTTCCACTCCTTTAAGAAGAGCATGGGCGGTGACTTTCATGCCAAGAGGCGTTGCAGAGAGGTGCTTGACCTTCACTTCTGTCCCAAGGCTCATTTGATCCGTAGGAATAAAATCATGAATCGCCTCGATCGCTGCTGTCTCCAAAAGCTGAATCAACCTTGGAGTGGACAGAACATCAACAGGAACATCCCCCAGTTGCTTGACCAGATCTTCGTCTTTGACGATCATCTCAGATTTTCCAATCAATCCGGGTATCATGTCACCTTACCTTTCTTCTATCCCTCACTCCAGAACCATGTGAAGTTCAGGGTCTCGCCCTGTATCCGATGTGGTTAAGGGCTCAGAACTCTGTTAAAATTTCTTCGTCATAAATCTTCTCCAGTTTTTCTTTATGAGTTGATTCTTCCCGGGCGAGGATCAAAAGCATTTTTTTTAAATTCGGTTCTGTCACCATCTTTCCTGTGGTAAGATAAAGCTGTTGGGATTTCTGCTCATTTTTGATCGCCATCCTAAGAAGATCCGCATAACTCATGTCTGAGCTAAAAGGCACGTCCTCCATCATCTCACTCATTCCCAACCCTTTGGGTTCCTTCAATTTCATCTGACCGATTTTCTTCAGATCAAATCCCTCGAGTTTTTTCTTATGTCCTTCTTCCATTTTGGCCAATTCTTTAAAGGTCTTTTTGACGCCAGGGTTAGAACGATCTGCTGCCATGTTATAAAAAGCGGCTGCATCTGCCTCTTTCCGAATGGCAAACCTCAAAATCTCATCCAAGCTATCCAGTTTCATCATCTTCCTCCTTTATAAAAATATTTTTGACTTCGGAAATGAGCCTTTTTGCCTCTTCCCTATTTTTTTCAGGAACCATCACCACCCCCCATCCCTTTTGGGGAATATAGAGACCATCATAAGCCGTATCGAGAAAGGATTTGATGAGAAATGGAATCCCCGCTTCTTGAAGGGCTTGAGAAATCCTATCCCCTTCAAATCGATTCTCAACCGTTCCCACCTTCGCCCATTGATCCGTCGCTTCCATCAGTTTTATTATATAACGAATTTAGCATAACCTAAAGAATAAATTTTGAGTCATGGAGCCCCACGGGCAAGGTCCGCGGTACCTCCATGAAAATACCCTCCTACGCCCCTAAGCGCCGAAGCACTTCGGTGCGCAGGCGCCAAGGCTTCGGAGGGTTATCCGCCAGTGGCGAAATCCGCCGAAGCAACACAGCACGTCGACATAGAATGATTCGGGCACGACTTACGCATTCATCCACGGGCAAAGCCCGTGGCCTTCTGCGTAGGCGGATAAAGGTCCGGCGGCAACAGAGGGGAAAATGAATAGGTCCATCGGCCAATCTGAAAATTAGGTTGAAAAATGAAGAATTGGGAATATAATGATATGGTACGACAGAAGTCCAAGTGTAGGAAGGAAGCGTGACAAGCAGAAAGATAGATGAAAAATCGTTCGGGGCGAAGATGAGACAGCTTCGTGAATTGAGGAAGATATCCTTCGGACAACTTGCCAGCAAAACCGGATTTTCACAGCGGTATCTGAAAGAAATTGAGGAAGGGATTGCCGTCGCTCCAGTTTCTGCGGTGATCCAGATCGCAAAAGCCCTTGCCGTTGACTCAGGCTCTTTCCTCTCTGCAGAAGAACAGGAAGCTTCGGAGAGAAGGAGGAGGGAAAGCTTCTATAAACGAACCCAGGCCTATTCCTATAAAACGCTCACTCCAGATGCGGAGACAAAACATATGAAGGCTTTCCTCGTCACCATCGATCCCAAACGGGATCATAAGATGGTGGAGTACAAACATGAGGGGGAGGAATTTCTTTATGTCTTAAAAGGCCACATCGAGGTAGTCGTAGGGGAAAGTCAATCTCTTCTCAAAAAAGGAGAGACGCTTCACTTTAATTCAGGCATCACGCACAAACTTCGTAATCTCAGCGACGAAGAGGCCAAACTCTTGGTGGTAATTTATACACCGTAATCCCTCTGGAATAATGGAATAGTGGAATGATGGAATGATGGGTTTGAAAAGTCCAAAAGCACCCCTCTTTCTTCTTATCATCTTTCCACCATTCCAATGTTCCAATATTCCTGTCAGTTATTGTCTCCAGTTCCGGGGTACTCCGGCAGAAGAGGCCTTTCGTTCAAGTTCACTCAGTTGATTTTCAAAATGCCGGATTGCATTGTTGACCCGAACCGATTCAGAACTTGACGCTCCTCTCCCTTCATACCTCTGTTTTGCCTTTTTCAGTTGCTCCAGCACCCGGTAATAGAAACGAAACTGGTCAACCCAAAAATCCCTTGTATATCCGCCAGGGCGATCAGGGGAGGGGGTCCCCCGCATAGAGTAGAGTGTCATCTTTCCGTTGATGGAATCCAGCACCACTTTAAACTTATTGAGGAAAGAATTACCCAATAGCCCTGCTGGACCGCCCGGTAGATTGTGGACCAGGGCATCTACATTTTCAACCTTTGCTTCTCCCACACGTATGGACCTCAATGTTACGAGAGGATTAATGACGACGGAACTCGCAGTAGCGATCGGGATAAAAGGGGTACTTTCATCAATCGTAATTCCTAACTCCTTCGCCGCTTCTCGACTGATCACCGTAAAACTTGCTCCTGTATCTACAATGAAATGCTGCTTTATCCTTTCATTCAGAACGACCTCTGTAAACGACACCTCCCCCCTTTGCGCAAGGTCAACGGTAATACCTTCAGGTTCAGAAATGTTTTCAGATAGAGAGGGCTCAGACTTTTCTTGGGGTTGCGGAGTCGGGGTCTCCTTGGGAGGTTTTCGAGTCTCCGCATCTTCTCGATATTTCTCTGGAATATTTGAAAGATCGTCAGTAAAATGAACTGTCCCTTTCTCATCCACCCATTTATACATTTCTCCATAGCTGGAGGGCACTAAGACGGCCAATATAATGATGAGGGGAAAAATAACTCTCATTTTCTCACTCCCTGTTGCCAAAAAACATCGACATTCTACCCATTCTGGACAAGGATGTCAATCCTACGGCCAGAATTGCTCAGGGTTGACTCTGAGCTGCGTTTTATACGCTTTTAAAGGACAAGGACTGACGCCGTCGAACGGGTCAATTGCTGTTTACAATCCACTCTGTTATAATTTTTAATATTGAATAATAGAAAGGAGGGCTTTATGGGAACGAAAACGGAAGGAAATTTGAAAGAGGCATTTGCTGGAGAGTCTCAGGCCAATCGAAAATATCTCGCCTTTGCTAAGAAGGCAGGTGAGGAAGGCTATTCACAAGTGGCCAAACTTTTCAGGGCGGCTGCCGAAGCTGAAACCATCCATGCCCATAACCATCTTCGAGTTTTGAAAGGAATCAAATCGACAAAGGAAAATCTTCAGGAAGCCATCGGTGGAGAAACCCATGAGTTCAAGAGCATGTACCCCGGGATGATCGAAGCGGCAAAGTCAGAGAAGAATGATGCAGCCTTCCAGACATTTAATTTCGCCAATCAGGTGGAGAAAATCCACGCTGCTTTATACTCAAACGCCTTGGAGAAACTTGGGAAAAATGAAGCCGTGGATTATTATGTTTGCCCTGTTTGCGGTAATACGGTCGAAAAGACAGCCCCAGACAAGTGCCCGATCTGCGGTGCTCCAGGGAGGTCTTTCATAAAGATCGCTTGATAGATTAAGAGACGAGGTGATAGGTGATGGGGTGAAAAAGTCTCCGCGTCTATCCATCTTCCTATCTTCCCGTCTCTCTGCTTAAAGATGAGAACCTACTTTCTCCATCCTGAATCGATTCGAAACCTCTTTAACAACATCGCCCCCACCTACGACCTTCTGAACCATCTTCTCAGCCTGGGAAGGGATTTTTATTGGAGGAAAAAGGCAGTCCAAGAGCTGAAAGGGATTGAAGGTTGGATATTAGATATGGCTACTGGAACAGGGGATGTTGCCATCGAGATTATTCACCAGAATGGTGATCACGGGAAGGTCTTCGGATTGGACTTCTCGGAACCTATGATCAACAGGGCCCGGCGAAAGGTCTTGGGAAAAGGCTTATCGCAAACCATCGCACTAAGCCTCGGAGATGCCCTCTCCCTACCGTTCCGAGACAATACCTTTAACGCTTCGATCGTCGCCTTTGGTCTGAGGAATATTGTGGAGAAAGAACAGGCCCTCTTCGAAATGGTCCGAGTGATTAAAAAGGGTGGAAAAGTGATTATCTTAGAATTCACTTTTCCGCAAAAGGGACTGATGAGAAGAATATATCCGATTTATTTTCAAAAAATTCTTCCTCGGGTGGGTGGTTTCGTCTCCGGCGATCAAGGAGCTTACGCCTATCTCCCGGAATCGGTTTCCCATTTTGCATCCGCAGAAAATTATGAGGAGATCATGAGGAAAGTCGGTTTGGAAAATGTAAGCTCCCAATCATTGACAGGTGGCGTAGCCTCCGTTATCTCAGGAACAAAAAAGTGCTAATGATCCGGCCTTTCTCTCTCCCCGATATAGAATCCGTTCTTCAAATCGAAAGCCAATCCTTTCCCAAGTCGCCCTACGACTGGACCACCTTCCTCAATCTTCACTATCTCTATCCAGAAACTTTTTTGGTTCACGTTCATACAACCCCAGGCCAAAAAGAAGAGCAGATTTTAGGATATGTCATTTTCTCTCGGGACGGACATATTATCTCGATTGCCGTTCTCCCTCAGCATCGAAGAAAAAGCATTGGGACCCAACTTCTCCAGAGGGTGATGAAGACCCCTCGTATTAAAAAGGTATGGGCAGAGGTGAGAAGGAGCAATCAAGGAGCGCAGGCGTTTTACCTCAAGATGGGATTTCAGATAACGGACATGGTTCAGAACTACTATGGAAATGAGGATGCCCTGATCATTCAATGGGTTCCTGCCACCTGAGAATCCTATTAACCCTTTTGCACCAAGATTCGCTTGAATGAATTCAGACATTGTTCTAAACTATCAAAGACCGGGAAATATTATAAGGATGAAATTTCATACAACAGGGTTGACAAGGTTAATCCCCTTTGCTATGGATACAATCGCTACCAAAAGATGGAGGTTTTATGAGCGGAATCTTCGGAATTGTATCGAATAGAAACTGCGCAGATGACTTGCTTTATGGAACCGATTACCATTCCCACATGGGGACGGAATATGGAGGGATGGCCGTCTTCGGGAGGCAATTCCACCGCTCCATTCATGACATCAGCAAATCGCAATTCAAATCGAAGTTTTTCGATGAATACAAAGACATGAAAGGTTCTCTGGGCATCGGGGTCATCAGCGATCGGGACCCCCAACCCTTGATCATCGGAACCAAGTTCGGCAACTTCGCCATTGTCGTGGCAGGCTTGATAGAGAACGTGAATGAATTGGGTTCAGAGCTTCTCAAAGAGGGGGAGACCTTCGGTGAGATGTCGAGCGGCGGCATTAACTCCGTGGAACTGATCGCCAAACTGATCACGAGAGGACGAACCATTCCGGAAGGGATTGAGGGAGTGTACGACCGAATCAAAGGGTCGGCCTCTATTCTCCTCTTGAAAGAAGACGGGATCTATGCTTCCAGGGACCGGTTGGGGCGAACTCCTCTGGTCATCGGAGAAAAGGATGGAGAATTTGCCATTGCCATGGAGACCTGTTCCTTCTTAAATTTAGGTTTCCGAATTAAAAAATACCTTAACCCTGGTGAAATCGTATTTATTGGAAAATCAGGATTGGAGGAAAAATCTCCCGGCAGGAAGGCAAATCAGATCTGCACCTTCCTTTGGATCTATACCGGCTATCCTGCCTCAAGCTATGAAGGGATCAGTGTGGAGTTGGTCAGGGAGCGATGTGGAAGGGCTCTGGCGAAGAGCGACGAAGTGAAAGCAGACCTTGTATCGGGCGTCCCCGATTCAGGAGTGGGGCATGCTATTGGGTATGCGATGGAATCGGGAATTCCGTATCGAAGACCTCTGGTTAAATATACCCCTGGATATGGGCGGAGTTATACCCCTCCTTCCCAAGAAATGCGGGACCTTGTGGCAACGTTGAAACTCATCCCCGTCAAAGAAGTTATTTGTGGGAATCGGATCGTCCTGTGTGAGGATTCCATCGTCAGGGGAACACAACTAAAAAACTACACCATTAAAAAACTTTGGGAGTGTGGAGCGAAGGAGGTCCACATCCGGCCCGCCTGTCCTCCCTTAATGTTTCCATGTCGATTTGCCCTCTCCACCCGATCCATCGAGGAGCTGGCAGCCCGAAGGGCCATCCGGGCACTTGAAGGAAGAGATATCGAAGATGTTGGGGAATACATCGACCAGCAATCAAAAAAGTACAAACAGATGGTGGAATGGATTGAAAAGGAATTGGGAGTGACCACGTTGAGATATCAAAAAATCAAAGACATGGTGGAAGCCATCGGTCTCCCCAGAGAAAAACTCTGTCTCTACTGCTGGATTGGAGATTACCAAACCATTTAAATTCGGATTTCGGAATGTGGATTTCGGAGTTTAATTCCGCGTTCCGCATTCTGCATTCTGCATTCCGGAATTTAATCTATCCTTCCACCGTATTATTTAGAAAACCGGACAGTATCCCCCACCTTGATGCCATGGGAAGAAAACCAACCCTTGTTCATCTCTAAAGCATAGAGGATAGGTTTGGGTGGGACATGGGACTCTAAGGTCAGAGGTTTCATCTCTGTAATCCAAACAATCCGGCCATCCTTGTCGATGAAGGCAATGCTCAGGGGAATAAGGGTATCTTTCATCCAAAAACTGTGATAATTCTCTGCCTCAAAAATAAAAAGCATCCCCTCGTCTTTCCCCAAATATTTTCTACCCATTAATCCATGGCTTATCTCTTCCGGAGTTTTGGCGACCTCCACCCAGATTTCTTTGTGATGAAAGTAAAGAGGGACTTTCTGGATACTCTGAGAAAATGCAACGGGGATCCAAAGTAAAAAGAGGATGGAAAGAGCCCCCTCAATCTTCCGGTCCAGGCATCTCCTTTCCTTTTTCATCCCAATCCCTTTCTTCAAGCTGATCGACGAGGTTCCGAATTTCATCCTTGATCTTGCTTGTATTCCATTGGATGAATAAAACCCAGAGGGGAAGGAGAAGCCAAATAATCAAAAGAATGCTCAAGAAGACAACCACAACAATGGCGACCCCAAAAGGAAGCTCTTTAAAGATCTGTTCAATATACCATTCCATTCCCGTTCACACCTCCTTTAATTAATTCCCAGACCAAGAAGGTTTTATAATACCTGAATCCGACATACTCAGATTTCAAATCCCAAATTCCAAATTTCATTGTCCAATGACCCCCTCACCCTCCCCCTCGCCCCGCTGGGGAGAGGGATGGGGTGAGGGGATTTCAGGTTTTTCAATCTGCAATCTGCAATCTGCCATCTGCAATTTTTCATCGGGGTTTCTCCCCTCCCAATTGTTTATTCAGTTTTTCATTGACCTTTAAGATTTGATTCACATCTGAACCGGTGAGTTCCCAGGAATAGCTATCCTTGCCATCTTTCTTCAGTTTAATCTTTACCTCCGGGGGTAGAGGTTGCTCCCTTTCAACCTTTTCTCTTTCCACAACGACCTTCGGGACCGGTGGGCTCTCTGATTTGCCTTGTGGAGGAACGGATTTCTTCTCACAAGCGATGAGGGAGAAAATCAACGCCACAGAGACGATGAATACTTTCTTCATATTCTTTATGTCCCTTGTGCGAAGGGGTCAATCCTCTTTCAGGAACAGCCGGCATCCTTTAAGAAATTCTTCTTTAGTACGGGCGTCTTTGGGGTAAGAATAAGTTCTGGACTGAACATCGATTCCTTTTGAAATATAATTTCCCTGGGTCAATTTCACTTGAACCCTTTCACCAATCTCCTTGGCCAATTTCTTATCATTGAAAGAAAAAATGTAGACTGCGCTGTTTTGAAAAGGAATGACCGTGTCCACCGAGCGAACCATCTTCTGGAGGGCATACATCACCCCTTCCCAAGACTCGCGGCTGAGCACAGATTCCCGTTTGGTCCTTTGTTCCCAAAAGTCCACTCGAATCATGGAAAACGGGGCCTTATCCCTCTCCGCTTCTTCGAGCATTGGGTTGAGAACGAGGTTGTAGATCGTCTCTGTCTTAAACACGGGAACAGTGAAGACAAAGGAAGCGCCACTTCCAGGCTTGCTCTCCGCTTGGATATAACCCTGATGAGCTTCAACGATTTCCTTGGCGATGGCAAGCCCCAGCCCTGTCCCTGTGATGAGTCCTGTCTGGGTCCTCCCTCCTTGATAGAAACGGTCAAACACTTTGAGCAAGTCTTCTGGGGAAATACCCACCCCTGTATCCGTCACCACAATCTTCAAATAATCACGCTTTTCGGTGAGTCCCCTCGAATCAATGGTAACCTTCCCTCCTGGAGGGGTGAACTTAATTCCATTGCCGATGAGGTTGATGAAGACCTCCGCTAATCGATTGCGATCAATCAAAACAAGCGGGGTATCCGGATCGAGCCGATTTTCGAGCGTAATCCTCTTTTCCTCCAACTGCTGAGAAAAAGTCATGACGGTATCCTCGACAACTTCCGTCAGACGGGTTGGCTCAAACCTCAGTTTCAAACCCTTCCCGGATTCGATCCTGGAGAAATCAAGGAGGGTTTCAATCAGGTTCGTCAGGCGTATGATGTTCTTATGGGCGATACCCAAATATTCTCTCTGATCTTCGGTGAGGGCCCCCACATGTCCTTCCAGCATGAGGGAGATAAATTCCTTGATGACGGTCAGAGGGGTTCGGAGTTCATGGGAAACACTGGAAACGAAAGTGGATTTCAATTGGTCGAGCCGTTTCAGTTCTTCGTTGGCCTTCTCCAACTCCGTCGATTTCTGTGTGAGATCCGCGATGAGATCCTTCTCCCGGACCACCCGCTTCAATTTTGCCCTCATCTCATCGATGGTGAAGGGTTTGGCGATGTAGTCCGCGGCTCCCACACCGACCACATCTGTATAAGTATAAGACCCTCCGTGGGCGGTCATACAGATGATATAGGTACTCGGGAATTGATCCCGCACCGCCCTCATCAATTCAAGTCCGTCCATCTCCGGCATCTTGATATCCGTGATCATGATGCTGCAGGGCTCATTCTTTAATATCTCTAAAGCCTCTCTCCCTGTTCCAGTGGTGACCACCTCATAGCCAATATGGCTGATGATTTTAGAAACCATCTCCCGAACAGTTTCCTCATCATCCACCACTAAAATCTTTTCCTTTTCCACAAAAATAATCCTTTTTTACCAGATTTAATCCCCCCTTTTCCCCCCTTAATAAAGGGGGGGAAAAGGGGGGATTTACAAAAAGAATATTCCTTTTCCTTTACAATTTCAACAAAATTGTTACATCCTTCAGTAATCCCTCAGTGATGGGCGGAGATCCTATGGTTAGGATCGGGGTGGTTTTTCCGGAGAAAACTTGAAGCGGCACATTTGAGCAATAAGCCAAGGTGCAGATACCCTTAAACCGGCCCCTTCAGCACCACCCGCCGATTCCCCTCTCTCTAATGATCCGCTTTGTGAATCTCCCGCCCACAGGCGATGCTTCCCGGCAAGGTGCTTTCTTTCGCATTGTGTCCCTCGAACCCGCCTATAAGGCGGGGCTTGCGGGGCACATTCCGGCCAAGATTTCGGAGGGGGGGCCACCCCGGTTCAACCGCACCCGAAAACGAGGAATCACATCCTTCATTCGCTTATGAATTATTTTCCTTCCATCTCCTTTTTCCAAGCAGAGAGGAAGGCCCAAAATTTTTCAGAGGTCCCACGGGGGAGGCTGAGAACATGGATTCCAGGAGGAATGGTCTCCTCAAAGAGATGCGGGTTCATCTCTTTGACCTCCTTGTAGAAAAGCCCAATGGCCCTGGCCACCTCCATAATAGGAAGAGGTCGGGTCAGCTCAATTTGAACTCTCTCCACCTGGAGGGCGCTATAATACTGCTTTTCCTCTAAGACATATCCATACTTCCCTGGATCGGAAAGGATGATTTTAGCCACTGCGATCTTATAGACATACCGTTCTGTCTCCAGAGGAAGATCAAGATAAAAATAATTCGTAGTCTTTTGAAGATCGATCTCTTTTCGAACTCTATTTTCCCCTACATTGTAGGCGGCCATCGAAAGTGTCCAACTTTTAAATTCTTCGTAGAGGCATCCCAGATAAGAAAAAGCGCCTTCCGTGGCTTTGAAAAAATCAAACCGCTCGTCAATGCTTCGGTTTTTCCTCATCCCATATTTCTCGCCGGTCGAGGGGATGAATTGCCAGATTCCAGCCGCTCCAGATGAGGAGACGGCTTCGGGTCGGAGGCTGCTTTCCGTGATGGCCACATACTTTAAATCATCAGGAAGTCCCATCACTTTCAACCTCTTTTCAACAAAAGGAAAATATCGCCGAGCTCGTTTCATCCACAACAGGACCTGGACTTCGTTGGACAATGCCACGAGAAATTCCCGATCTAAATTCTCCCAGACATTCCTATCCTCCAACGGAAAATACTCTCCGCAGAGAGAAACCTCTTTCGGAAGTTTATGGGCGGTGAGAGAAGGACGGGCTTGACCATTGTTCAAGCGGTATCCCAAATTGGCCACCTCTGAGCGAAGGCTGGAAACAGATTGCTCCAACGTTTTCAATCTTCCCGACAAGGTGTCATCTTTCTCTGAGGATTTATCCCGAACAGCTATCTTCTCGGGCTCCATCTGTACGGATTGACCTGTGGCACAACTGAGAAGAAAACCAATCAATAATATGGAAATGATCATCTTTTCCGTTTTCATTTCTTTCCCCTCAAAAAAAATCTCTCTCCATTTTTATTACCATAATTTTCCCTCCAGTTGCAAGCACCGGTTTTCCCCCCGCCTCCAGTTTCTGGAACTTGATGAGGCAAAAATGCCATCTCAAGCCCTTCAGTCTCAATGGTCCAAGAGATTTGGTAAAAAAAGATTATGGTTTGAAAGAGTGATTCCAGGAAGTCCGGCTGAAAAAGCCGGCCTTCCCCCTGTGGATCAGTTGATTGCCGTGGAGGGAATAGAAATTAAGGAAGTAAAGAAATCCACCATGCCCTTTTGGAAAAAGGCTGGAGAAACGACATCACCGTCACGATCATCCGGGAAGGAATGAAGAAAGAAGTCATCGTGGCCCTTCCTCCTTTAAAAGAATAATCTTCATCTTCGATTCATCCACCCTGATTTGACCCCAATCTTTTCTCTCACTTCCTCCATCACCTCTTCAGCAATGGCCTTGCATCTGGCTGCGCCCGACTTCAATACATCAATCATATATTGAGGGTTTTGATTGATTTCTTTGACACGGTTCTGGATCGGACCGATTTCTTCCATCATATTCTTGAAAAGGATCTCTTTGCACTCGATGCATCCGAATCCAGCCGTCCGGCAATTATGGTCGACAAAGGCAATCTGATCCGGCTTTGAAAACGCCTGGTGCATGGTAAAGATATTACAGTGCTCCGGATGTCCTGGATCGCTTCGACGCTGTCTATGTTCACAAGTTGCTGCCGTCCTTAGCTTTTCCCAGGTCGTTTCTGCCGGGTCAAGGAGGCCAATCGCGTTGTTCAGCGATTTGGACATTTTGGCGCTTCCATCCGTTCCCAGAATTCGCGGGGCATCGGAAAGAACAACTTTCGGTTCTGGAAACGTATCTCCGAAACGGGCATTGAACTTTCTGGCAATCTCTCTTGAAAATTCTACGTGCTGTACTTGATCCTCCCCTACTGGCACATACCCAGCCTTATAGATAAGGATATCTGCGGCCTGTAGCACCGGATAATCCAGAAGCCCCACATTGACATTGTGGCGGTGTTGTCTTCCCTTTTCTTTAAATTGTGTCATTCTTTCCAATTCACCCACAGGCGTGACACAGTTGAAGATCCAGGCCAGTTCCGTGTGCTCGGGCACATGGGATTGGACGAAAAGCTTGCATCGATCAGGGGTTAAACCGCAAGCCACGAGGATGGTTGCTGTTTCCAAAATCCTCTGTTGTAATAAAGCCACTTCGTATTCGATGGTGATGGCATGATAATCCACTACACAATAGACACAATCGTAACGATTGACTAATTGAACCCAATTCCGGATAGCCCCCACATAATTCCCAATATGAATTTCACCTGAGGGCTGAATCCCGCTGAAGATTCGATCCATGAATCATTTCCTCCATGACTCCCCTCACCCCTACCCTCTCCCATCAAAGGGAAAGGGAGACAAAGGGAAAAATTAAAAGGCCATGGGTTAATATTGCCCATGGCCGCTCGCCCATCTAATTTTATCAAATTATAAATGTTGAGGTCCGGGGCAATATTCGCTTCTTATACGTTTACGCCATATCCAGAATAATTTCATTCCCTTTATACCCAAGTAATGACGGATTAACTTATCTTAATTCCCGCAAAAAATCAACCCTTCGACTTTCCTCATTTTAATTCAAGGGGGCTCAGGGTTGATACTGAGCGGCGCTCTTGACCCTGTCCCGAAGAGCATTTGGCGCCGCCGAAGTATCAATATCTTCATTTAATCATCTTATGTCGGCAAGAGAATCGCAGAGCATTCGGGCGGTCTTTTCAACGATTTCGGCGCACTTTTCTCTGCCACCCGTAGCTAACCATTGTTTATTTTCCTCCGGATTATCCAAATGATAACCTATCAAAGAATAACAATTTACGTTCCCAAACTCTTTCTCAAATCGATCCCAAAATTCTCGGCATTTTCCATAAACCTTCAAGGCCGTTTCCCGATCTTTTGGATTGATTCTCCCCACCTTCATCCCGATAGCCATCACCGATCCGATGAAGGCGCCACAGAACGAACCTCTCAATCCAACTCCACCACCAAATCCGGTTGCCAATCCCGGGAGAGCGGAATCCGTATATCCAAGGTATTCCTTGAAACTCAAGGAAATTGATTCTGCTCAGTTAAACCCCTGGTTAAAATAAGCTTTCGCCTTTTCTGACATGAATTTCGCATCGTCTTTTTTCTTCACGGCCCCTCCTCTTACTATTAGTGTATCCCAAAACTTAGAGACAGACACCCATTCCAAATGAATTGTTTCAAATTTAGCATTTTAAAAATTAAAAAGCCATATTCTTTGTAATCCCTCGGTTATGGGCGGAGAATCCTATGCCCAGGATCGGGGTGGTCTTTCCGGAGAAAACTTGAAGCGGCACATTTGAGCGATGAGCCAAGGCGCAGATACCCTTAAAACGGCTCCTTTAGCACCACCCGCCGATTCTCCCTCTCTCTGATGATCCGCCTTTCAAGGTTTCGGAGGGGAGACCACCCCGATCCAACCGCACCCGAGACTGAGGGGTTACTATTCTTTCATTGAAGGCAAAAGGGAAATTGGTTATAAGAATAACACTATGGAAACCTGGAGACTCTTGGACACAGGCGCTCTTCCGGCAGCTGAGAATATGGCTCTCGATGAGACCCTCCTTGGACTAAAGTCCGAGGAAAGAATTCCGCATACCCTCCGATTCCTTCAGTTCTCAAACCCAACTGTTCTGGTCGGGCATCATCAATCCGTAGAAGAGGAAGTGAGGCTCGACTACTGCCACACGCAAGGGATCGAAATAAACCGAAGGCTCACAGGAGGAGGTGCGCTCTATTGGGGAAGAAAAGAATTAGGCTGGGAGATTTATATCTCCAAAAAAGATCCTCGGATTCCCCAAAGAATTGAGGATCTTTATAGAAGGATGGGGGAAGCAGCATCGCAAGGTCTACGCCATCTTGGAATTCGTGCTTATTTTCGGCCAAGAAACGATATAGAAATCCAGGGTCGTAAGATTTCAGGGACGGGGGGTACAGAACTCTCTGGTGCGATCCTATTCCAGGGAACTGTTTTGGTTGATTTCGATGTTGACGAGATGTTGAGGGCACTCAGAATCCCCACCGAAAAACTCCAGGATAAAGAGATTGAATCCGTAAAAGAAAGGGTTACCTGTTTAAAGTGGGAATTGGGGCGAACCCCACCAATTCAGACAATCAAAGCTTCCTTGACCAAAGGTTTTGAAGAGACTTTTGGAGTAAGGTTTGAAAATAAACCACTGACGCCCGAAGAAGAAAACCTGTTCAAAACAAAACTGGCTCACTTCTCTTCACCGGATTATATTTTCAAAATGAGGGATTCCTTGCCAAGGAGAAAAACTTTAAGCTCTATCCTGAAGGCCCCTGGCGGATTGATTCGAATCTCTATTGCCGTCGATTGTAAGACCCAGGTGATCAATCAAATTCTGATCACTGGTGATTTTTTTGCTTATCCCAAAAGGGCGATTTTCGATCTCGAAAGCTTCCTTAAGAATTCAAAAGCCTCCCCTTCTCAAATTAGGGAAATTATCCGGTTGTTCTTCGCAGATAAAAAACCTCAGATTCCAGGTGTTAGAGAAGGTCATTTCATCCAGGCCGTCGAGGAAGCCCTTCAAAAGGTGGATCTCCTCCCCCATGGATTTGATGAAGAAGAAACACATCATCTCTTCCCTGTTTCTAAACCATTTAGAGAGGTGAGAAGGCCAGAAGTCCTTCTCCTCCCCTATTGCGCAAAAGAGCTCGAATGCTTCTATCGGAACCAGAGCGGCTGTGAAGAGTGTGGTCGATGCACAGTGGGTGATGCGGCGCAGATGGCAAGATCATTTGGGATGGATTCCATCACCATCCAGAACTATGAAGATCTCGAATCGACCCTCTACAAACTAAAACATTCGGGTGTCCGCGGATTTATCGGCTCCTGCTGTGAGCCTTTTTATGGGAAACATCGGCCAGACTTCGAACGCATCGGATTATCCGGAATATTGGTCGATGTAGAAAGAAGCACCTGTTATGATCTCGGGCAGGAAAAAGAGGCGTTAACAGGCCGTTTTGAGAACCAGACTCATCTCAATCTTTCTCTCCTTCAAAGAGTTCTCGAATATTGCCATGGGTAAGGGCTTGGAGAGAAAATAGCATCTTAAAATCCCTCCCAACCTCCCTTTGCTAAAGGGAGGAGATCATTACCCCCCTTAGAAAAAGGGGGGCGAGGGGGGATTTTCATGGTTCGTGGGTGAATACGCGGCCATAGGGGATTAGTAGTCTCGCTGTGAGCGGGATTCCGGGCGAATTTCCAGAAGAGGCTTAGGATATTCTTTTGGGTGAGGTTGACCTGAATTCATATTATGATATTGTCATCATCGGAGCCGGTCCTGCCGGTTCGAGCGCCGCTCGGGCTGCCGCTCAAAGGGGAGCAAAAGTCCTTTTGATCGACCGGAGACAGCGCGTTGGAATCCCAGTCCAGTGTGCTGAGTTTGTGGCCCAGTGGATCTCTCGCTATGCTCACTTGTCTTCAAAGTGTATCCTTCAGACAATTGATTTGATGGTTACCCATCTCCCTGATGGAACGTCCTATGAGATGAAAAGTCCCGGGTATATGCTGGATCGATCCCTCTTCGATAAAGAATTGGTGACTTCAGCTATTTTATCAGGAGCAAAGATTTCCATCGAAACAAGAGCGGCGAACCTTTCCCCCGAGGGGCTTGTGGTGGAGCGAGGCTCGAAGAAGGAATTCATCCGATCAAAGGTTTTCATTGGTGCTGATGGTGTTCACTCATCCATAGCCCGTTGTCTCGGACAACTTCCTTTGAAGACCCTTGTGGCTCTTCAATATGAAGTCGTCATGTCAGAGCCTCAGAATCATGTGGATGTTTTTTTTCATAAAGATTACGAAGGGGGATATGCCTGGTTTTTCCCAAAAGGGAGGACAGCCAATGTGGGAGTGGGTATCATTCCCCAAAAAACGACTCTCCTCTTAAAACTAATGGATCACTTTCTCGATCATCTTGCCAGATCAAAAAGACTGCCGGACATCGAGATCGTAGCAAAAACCGGCGGCTCCATCCCTTGTGAAAGGCCTCGGAAAACTGTTTTCGAAAACATCTTATTAGTGGGTGATGCAGCAGGGCATGCTCATCCCATCACAGGGGCAGGAATCTTTAACGCGGTTATGGGCGGCGAGATCGCGGGAAGGATTGCTGCAGAAGCGGTTGAGAGGGGAGATCTTCGATATTTGGAGAATTACGAAATCGAATGGCAAGAGGCATTTGGAAATTCCCTTTCGTATGGTGCTGTAAAAAGAGAAATCCTTGAGAAGAACTGGAATAACTCTGAAGTTAGTTTTGAAGGATTAATCCGAAAAACATGGGTGGGATTTAAAGAGTATTACGATGATCGAAGAATAATCCCCCTCCACCCCCCTCTTCCTACGGGGGAACTTACCTCTCTTTAATAAAGAGGGGGCAGGAAAGATCTTAGAAAGAGTGAATCATGGAGCAGAGAATAAGCCCCCGATATATCCAGACCAGTCTGGCAGCTTCCTTGACATTGGGTTTCCAGTCAGGATCTTTTCACCGGAATGCGAAACTTAAGGGATTGAACCTCCTCCTCCACTATGAAGAAGGCTGCTCAGGGAAATGCCATTTCTGCGGACTTTCGAATTCGAGGCGAGAAGGTCCGAGAGGAAAAACCTTCATCAGAGTGGACTGGCCCCTCTATCCCTTAGAAGAAATTATCGAGAGGGCAAAGGGCAAGGACCAGATCCACCGGGTCTGCATCTCGATGATCACCCATCCGAAGGCTTTGGAAGATTCCATCCATGTCATTCAAAGATTGAAAGAGAAGACCAATCTCTCTATCAGTGCTCTCATCTCTCCGACGTTGATTCATCGCGAAGAATCTCTCATGGCGATGAAAAAGGCCGGCGCAGATCGGGTCGGAATTGCCATCGATACCGCCACGCCCGAACTTTTCGATCAATTGAGGGGAAAAGGGGCTGGAGGTCCTCATCAGTGGAATCATTATTGGAACGCTGTCCTAATGGCTGTAAATATTTTTGGAAGATTTCAAGTGGGGATCCATCTCATTGTCGGTCTGGGCGAGACAGAGAAAGAAATGGTGGCAGCAATTCAGAAAGGCCAGAACACGGGAGCCCTCACCCATCTCTTCTCCTTCTTTCCTGAGAAGGGAAGCCCCATGGAAGGGCATTCCCCTCCTCCCCTTAATCAATACCGAAGAATTCAGCTTGCCCGCTGGATCATTAATGAGAGCTTGGGATCAGCCAAACAAATGAAGTTTGATGGAAACGGAAGATTGATCGATTTCGGGATGGATATCAATTCTCTCATCCAGATCGGGGAACCCTTTATGACATCTGGATGTCCTGGTAGAGATGGGAAAGTAGCCTGTAACCGGCCTTATGGGAATGAGAGACCCTCTGGCCCGATCCGGAATTTTCCATTCTTGCCAGAACCGGAAGATATTGAAGAGATCAGGAGACAATTGGAAATTTAGGGATTTAGGGATTTTGGAATTCGCAATTCCTCAATTCTTTAATTCCCCAATTAAAACAATGATTGATCATTTAATACAGCTCCCCTTAAATGACCTCCAGTCCGAAGCCTTTCGCATTCGAAAGAGCCAATTTGGCAACGACCTCACCTTCTCCATTCCCGGTACGATGTCTTATCATGATAAAACCTTCCCATCTCAAAAAGATCGCTTTGCAGCGATCAGTGTGACGGGAAGTCATTGTGATCTCCGATGCGAACACTGTAAAGGGAAACTCCTTGAATCGATGATCCCCGCAGAAAACCCTCAAACCTTTCTTCAAGTGGCTGAACGGCTCCGACTCGATGGTGCTCATGGGATCGTGGTAAGCGGTGGTGCAGATCAAAATGGTGAGGTCCCTTTAAAGAAATTCATTCCGTCAATCAGAGAGCTTAAGGAAAGGGCCCCTGAATTTAAGGTCATCGCCCATACCGGCCTCATCGGGAGGCAAACCGCTGAAGAACTCAAGGAGGCAGGGGTTGATCAAATTCTCATCGATGTCATCGGAGATGACGACACCATTCGCGAAGTTTACCATTTGAACAAAAGGGTGGAAGATTATGAAGAGACGCTGTGGACGTTAAAGGAGATGGGGCATCGCCTTGCTCCCCATATTATCATCGGACATCACTTTGGAGAGTTGAAGGGAGAATGGAGAGCCTTGGAGATGGTCACACGGGTTGGTGTGGAAACGATTGTTTTGGTCATCTTCAAAACCCTCCATGCATCTGGGGAAAATCATTTCAAAGTTCCGAAACCGGAAGAAACATCAAAGGTTTCTGCCATTGCTCGTATTCTCAATCCCGACATTCCGCTTCGAATGGGTTGTATCCGTCCGGCCCACCCTTGGAAGGCAGAGATGGAAAAGGGATTTATCGACTCCGGAGTCAACACCATCGCCCATCCTCTGCAAGGGACGATCGACTACGCAAAAGAAATAGGTCTCAAAACAAAATTCGTTGAGATGTGTTGCAGCCTGAGCTAATTGAACATGATGCCCCTTCCCCAAAAATCAAAAATCCAGTCCAGACTGCTCCAATGGTTTAAGAAAAAGGGAAGAGATCTCCCCTGGAGGAAGACCAGAGACCCTTATGGGATCTGGGTTTCGGAGATCATGCTCCAGCAAACCCAGGTCGCCACGGTGATCCCCTACTACCACAATTTTCTAAAATCTTTTCCAACCGTCCATCATCTGGCAAAAGCTAATCTCTCAAAAGTTCTAAAGGTCTGGGAAGGCCTGGGATATTACTCAAGGGCGCGAAACCTCCATCGTGCCTCTCAGATCGTCTTGAATCATTTTCATGGAAGCATCCCTGACACTCTCAAAGACCTTCTCAGCCTAGCCGGGATCGGCCGATCCACAGCAGGCGCGATCCTATCCTTTGCCTTTCATAAAGAAGCCCCTATCCTCGATGGAAATGCCAAAAGAGTTCTCTCCAGGCTCTTCGCTGTTTCAGGAAGCCCAGGGGAAAAGAAAACGCAACAGCTTCTCTGGCAAATCTCAGAATCTCTGATTCCAAAAGGATTCTCAAATCCTTTTAACCAGGCGCTCATGGACCTGGGTTCCATGCTCTGCACTCCCAAAGAACCTGGATGTAATCAGTGTCCGCTTCATCAATATTGTAAAGGTTATCTTTCAGGAAAACCTGAAAGCTATCCCCCTCGTACCGTCAAGAAAAGAATACCCCATGTTACAGCTTTATCAGCAGTGATCCAAAGGGATGGAAAGGTTCTCCTTAATCAGAGACCGCCGACAGGCTTTTTAGGAGGGTTATGGGAATTTCCTAATTGGGAAATCGAGGGAGAGAAAAGGTTGAGGCTGAGAAACTACATCGAGAAAGAAATGGGAGTAAATGTCAAAGTCAAAGAGTCCATAGGTACTTTTCAGCAGACTTACTCCCACTTCAAACTTACCCTACAAGTCTTTGACTGCCACCATCTCAATGGAAAAGGAAAAGGGAAATGGATCCCCATCCGAAAGCTTCCTCTCCTTCCTATGTCGCGGATCCACCGCCGCATCGCCGAAAAGATAGATGGGGAGACACGGGGATAGGGAGACAGCGTCACCCTCTCACCCTATCTATCTTTTCAATCAGTCCAAAATCGATATGCCGTCTTTCCACATCCACCCGGTCGACCCTCACCCTGATTCCATCGCCAATTCTAAAGGTCTTGTGAGTCCTCTCACCCACAAGACAGTATTTTTTCTCATGATACTGGTAGTAATCGTCGTGTAGGCTTGTCACTCTCACCAAGCCTTCTACAAAGATATCTTTCAGCTCTACAAAGAAACCAAAGGCGGTCACGCCACTGATGATCCCTTCAAATTCCTCGCCAATCTTATCCCTCATGAAACGAACCCTGTATCGGTTCAGAATCTCCCTTTCAGCCTCCATGGCCACTCTTTCCCTGCCGGAGAGGTGATCTGCCTTATTAGCTAAAACCTCTTCCGAGATCTTAACCTCCTTTTCAGACAAAACCTGTTTCAATAGCCGATGGACAATCAGATCAGGATACCTTCTGATGGGAGATGTAAAATGGGTATAGGCAACCGAGGCCAGGCCGAAGTGTCCTAAGTTTTTGGCCGAATATTTGGCCCACTTCATCGACCGAAGGAGGATTTCGTTTATCACCCTTTCTTCGGGCCTTCCCTTGACCTCAGAAAGAACTCTTTGAAATTCCTTCGGAGAATGGTCTGACTCCTTTCTCATCCCGTGGTCGGGTCTTATCGACTTATATCCTAAATTCGAAATAAACCTTCTAAACTCACCAACCGCTTCTTTCTTCGGAGGTTCATGGATTCGGTAGATGAATGGAAACCCTTTACCTTCCATAAAATGAGCGACCGCCTCATTGGCGGCGATCATAAATTCTTCAATGATCTGATGGGCCAGGTTTCTCTCTGCCCGAATGACATCCTCGGTCTCCCCTTGGAGATTGAGGATCACCTCGGGCTCTGGAAGATCGAAATCAATGGCTCCTCTTTCCGTTCTTCTTCGGCGAAGTTCTTGACAGAGCTCGGCCATGAGTTCTAAGGATGGGAGAAGACGCCTAAATTTACTTTTTAACTCCGCCTCTTCGTCCACCAAGATTTTTCTAACCAGGGTGTAGGTTAGCCTTTCATCGCTTCGGATCACACTGGGATAGAATTGGACGCCCTTTCTCTCTCCATTTCCGTCATATCTCAACTCGGCCGTGAGGGTCAGCCTATCTACTCTGGGATGAAGACAACAGATTTCATTGGAAAGTTCCGTCGGAAACATAGGAATCGCCCGGTCTGGGAAATAGACGCTGGTACCTCGAGAATAAGCTTCGTTGTCCAGAGCGGTCTCTTCCCTGACATAGTGACTGACATCAGAGATAGAGACATAGAGTTTCACCCCTCCGTCTTTGTCTCTTTCAATTGAAACGGCATCATCGAAATCTCTTGCATTTTCTCCATCGATGGTGAAGGTGGGAACCCCTCTCAAGTCAACTCGGTCTCTGTATTCGTGCGAAGAGGGTGTGGAAGGCAGGTTTTGGGCCTCCTTCAATGCGGCCGATGTAAATCGATGAGGAAGATCGTATTTGTGAATGATGATCTGGGGCTCAATCTCCGGATCATCAGAATATCCCAAAATGTGAGTAATTCTCCCCTCTGGTCTCGCCCTCCCTGTTGGATACCGGGTGATCTCTGCCACCACAATCTGATTAGGTCTCGCCCTCTTCGTCTCCCCTTCTGGAATGAAGACTTCTTGCAGGATTCGTTCGTCCTCCGGGGTCACGTAGGAATAATTTTTCGCCCTCATAAACTTACCCACGACTTTGCGCGTCTTTCTCTCCAGAATCCGGATGACACTGCCTTCTTTTCCCTTTTCCCGGATTGACTCTACTCTTGCGACGACACGATCTCCGTGCATTGCCTCTTTGAGATTTCTGGGGCTGATAAAAATATCTTCCTCTCCTTCTGCCTCAGGAATAACGAATCCATATCCATCTGGATGCGTTTTGACCTTGCCGACGATCAGATTCATCTTCGATGGAAGGCCGTAACGGTTCCCTCGAATCCGAACAACCTTTCCCCCCTCGGCCAAATCTCTGAGAAATTCCCTCGCCTCCTGTCTCTGCTCTTTTTGAAGACCTAAACGACGGAGAATCTCTCTTAAAAGAAGGGGGCGATCTTCTTCTGCCATCAACTGGAGAATCTGCGGCGCTGAGAGATCGATGTGTTTCTCCCGTTGGATTACCTTCTTCTCCTTTAAACATCTCCTTCGTTTCTTAGCCATAGGTCTCCTGAAGCAGAAAGCCGATTGTTTTTGGCCTTAAACTCCGAAATGCTCTGACAAAAAAAGGGGCACTCAATGACCCCTTTTTGTGAAGAACAAAAATCTTCTTCCTTTAAATTTAAGCTCCCACTCCGTGGGTGGACCCCAGCGATACAATGAGAAGCGGGATGAGGATAGCAAGGAGAATGCCAAGTACAGAGACAATAATGAAAGGAAGGAGAACGGCTAAAACTGCCTTCCCAGTCGAGATCTCATGTCCTTCCCTCACCCCAAAAATTGCAAGGATGAGAAGATAAATGCCTCCTACAAAGCCCCCTATCACTGGAACGATGTAAAAGAGTAAGGCACTATGGGAATAGGAGATGGCGCGAAAGGTCGCTTCAAACCCTTTTCGGTTTCCTCCCACGATCATCACACAAAGATGTATCACTCCGCTTCCTACTACGACAGAGAGGGCAACCGCGAAAGGCATTAGAATAATAGCGAAGATAAGGAAGAGGCTGTAGGTGGTTACCGAGCGGATTTGAGACGGAACCATTTCTGAAAAGAAAAGCCATTGCCAAAGCAGGACGACTCCGCACCCTATGATCCCCGAAATCATGGCAAAGATAAAAGGAGACCAGTATCCCTGACCCGTAGCAACCTTTTTAAAGAATTTTGTCGGTGAGAAAAGAACCTCTTGTGTTGTTCTCAAAAAAGCTGCAATGAATCCCTCGCCACTCTCCCATGGGGTATACTCTTCTGATGAAATTTCATGAACCTGCCCCTCATACGAACGGGCCATCTCCTGATATTTGACATATTTAGAAATGATGATGCCGCATTTGATGCACTCATCGCTTTCGGGTTGCTCAAATCCACATTGGGGACAAGTCACCAATCCCTTCGTATACGCTTTCTTTTCAGATTCGGATTTATAAGTAAAGGCAGGTTTCAGCTCAGGCTTCGGGCCGGATGGAGATCCATGTTCAGGTTGAGGTTCAGATTCATATTCAAAATCCCGAGTAATATCCAGAATGGGAATCGGCTCCTCCTCTTCCTCCACCTTGATTCTTCCCCCAATTTCTTCAAAGGCTTTCACATACCTCTGCGCTTCCTCTTTCGATAGGCCTTTTTTCACCACAATGGGAACCCTCTGAAGCATGCTTTCAGCCTTTTCGGGAGTAAGATTAAATTTTCTCTGAAGGCCGCCGAGCAAACGACTCTCCTCTTCAAGGCCGATCACCGAGAGACCTAAGAAAATTACTTTATAGGAAGCCATTTCCCCACCTCCTTATTTGAAACCAACAAGCCTTTGGAAATAGTTACCATATTCAAAACTAAACTACAAGAATTATTTGCGAAGACGAATGGGCAGCAGTTGATTTGCTCAGAAAATATCTTTCAAATCCCCCCAACCCCCCTTTGCTAAAGGGGGGCGAGGGGGGGATTTTGAATTTTCATTGTTCGAGGGTGACGAACCCCTCACGAAAAATTGCCTAGAAAATAAACCGATTACTCCCTTGGTGCCTGCCTGCGCGAAGCCGCTTCGGCGAAGGCAGGGGAGAGGGGGGGAGTGAAAATATAAAGGATAGAGGAGAGGAAAGGGTCAGCGAAAACGGAGTTAACGTTGCAAAATCATTATAAATCCGGGATAATTCCACCAGATGATTATCCGTTTTCTACTTTTAAATTAAAGGAGAATCCCATGTTCGTGACACGATTGACGCAAATGCTTGGTATCAAATATCCGATCGTCCAAGGTGGACTTCAATGGCTTGCTACGGCTCAGCTTGCCTCAGCCGTATCAGAGGCAGGAGGATTGGGAATCATTTCTAGCCTCTCGTTTCCAGATAACGAAAGTCTAAGAAGAGAGATTCGCCGGATGAAGGAGAAGACCCAAAAACCCTTTGGCGTGAACCTATCTATGCTTCCAGAATTAGCGAAGGGCGATAGGGCGATAGAAATACTCCAGGTCATCTTAGAGGAAAAGGTCCCGGTGGTAGAAACCTCGGGAAGGAGCCCTGAACCCTTCATCCAAAAATTGAAGAGCGAGGGGATTAAACTCATTCACAAAGTTCCATCCGTTCGGTTTGCTCAGAAGGCTGAATCGATTGGGGCAGACGCTGTGACGATTGTTGGATTCGAATGTGGAGGCCGCCCCGGCATGGATGATGTGACTTCCTTAGTCCTCATTCCTAAAGCAGCCGAGTCCATTAAGATCCCTATCATTGCAGGCGGTGGCATCGCAGATGGCAGAGGTTTTTTGGCCGCCCTCGCCTTGGGGGCAGAGGGGGTAGTGATGGGAACACGCTTTGTGGCAACCCAAGAATGTCCTGCCCATCCACGGATCAAAGAATGGTTTGTCAAGGCAAGGGAGACCGATACCGTCATCATCCACCGTTCGATTAAGAACGCAGCAAGGGTGGTCAAAAATAAAGCGGCTGAAAAAACACTTTCGTTGGAGCAAAGAGGAGCGACCCTGGAAGAACTGATGACTGCCTTGGGTGGTCGAATAAGTGGCAATGCCTATCAAGAAGGAGATGTGGATGGGGCGGTGATCGGCTGCGGTCAATGTGTAGGATTGATCCACGAAATAAAAAGTGTGAAAGGGGTCATCGAGGACATGATCCAGGAGGCTCAATCCATTCTTCAAAAATTAAATGCCATGAAGGAAGAGTAAAAGTTACTCCTATCTCCTCCCTATTCTAAAGCTTTGCAAAATCATCTGAAAGATGAGGTGAAAGAAAGGATAAACCGATGATACGTCGCAACTTAGAGCACCCCGAAGTGAAAGCGACTCGCTATCGGGCCCACGGGGGTGGCGTGGCTCACATGATTCTGGACAACCGTCATCTTCAGACCCTGATGTTTCTTGCCCATGCCTACGTTCCCCCCGGTGAAATACTCATCGGCCATGTGGATCCCATGGAAGAGATCTACATCATTCAAAGCGGGCGGGGCCGCATGCAGTTAGGGGATGAGGTCTGTGAGGTGGAACCAGGAGATGCAATCCATATCCCCACGGGTCAGTTTCATGAACTGACCAATACTGGAGAAGAAGTCTTAACCCTGCTGGTCGTCGCTGGTCTCATTCCAACCCGATGAACCGAATGTGGAATGGGGAATGCGGATTGCGGAATTTTTGATTTGGGACTTTTGTTCTTCGGAAAGACTGTTCTGTTTCCCTGTCAATGTTGGATTTGTGATCTTAGATTGAAATTCCGAAATCCGAGTTCCGAATTCCGCAATCAAAGAATCAATCCTTATTATACTTCCAGAGCCAGAGGAGTCCGATTACGATGAGAAGGACTGGCAGAAAATAGGTTCGGATGACTCCTGGGATCGAAAAATGGAGAGAGTAATACTTCGCTCCCAGAATGAAGATTCCAACGATCATCGTGACCCAAGCAGCGAAGCTTTTTCTATTCCGGAAAATGCCTCCTATTCCAAGGGCAATGACGACCCACGGCCATCCCTCCCTTAACCCATATCCCGCACCCATTCGATCCAAGAGGATCAGCATGCCCAATGCGATCAGAGCCAATCCTAAACCCATCTTATCTCTCCTTTCTTCTGCTTACCCACTTTTCTTTCTTGAAATAATTTTCAAAATTTTTCATAATGGCATCTGTTTATATCTCAATATACTATTTCTTAAGAAAACACAATCCATTCTGTTGTTGAGAACACAAGGAGGGCTTATGGATCCCAAATTAGTCAAACAGTTCATTATTTTTTTGGTTATCCTTTTTGGATGGACCATCGTCGCTCTGCTCATAGGATGGAAATAGCTTTCTTCTAATTTGATTAAAGAGGGATTTGAAAAGAACGGCGGGAAAGTTTGATCCTCCCAAAGAAATGTGATATTTTAATCATGAGCCCACGTAGCTCAATGGTAGAGCTGCTGATTTGTAATCAGCGGGTTGGCGGTTCAAATCCGTCCGTGGGCTCCATTTATTTTCAAGCATTTGAGTCACGGAGGGGGTCAGGCAATCGTAATAAAGTATTTGAGAGAGAGAAATAGGGTCAATTCCTCACCGTTGATAAGCCATATAAGGATATGCTGAACATAGGTGACAGATCGCTGAGCCAGTAGCAAGGAGATTGACGGACCGCCTGAGCGATGATCAAGATGCTAAGGATTTATTCAAACGGTTTCTTGGAAAATGTAACGATTGAGGAATTGGCCCCCCTGGCCTTTCAGCGAGATTGATTATTTCCCCAGGACAGTGAGATGGGTTACTGCTCTTCTTTTCAGTTTATCTATTACATATTCGATCTTCACCCTGTCTCCGAATAAGGGAGCCCTCGGCTTGAACTGGGTTCGATGCCCAACCCAGAAAAGTGAAATTTTACCATCGCCTCCTTTCACCTGGAGCGCATTTCCTTCGATGGCAACAATCTTTCCGTAAAAGGTAGCCGCTTGAGCTTCCCCCGCATTTAAGAGAAGGAAAAAGATCAGGGCGCAAAGCCCGATGCCTATCATTGCTTTTCCATGTTCCATTTCAAAACCCTCCCCTTTTTTCTTCCGGGCTTTCACTACTTTGGGTTTCCTATAAGATGTGAAATCTCCCTATTAAAATAAAACCATTACTTGAAAGAATCAAGTATAGAATAGGGCAGGCGCGGAGGCCTGCCCTACAAAAAAATATATGGCCGGGATCTGCAGCTCGTTGGTTGGATCAATGGGGTCGCCACCTGATCCGCCATTCAATAAAACGGTGAAATATTCACCTATCCCTTTTCTTTACCTTCTTTGCTGAAGACCTTCAGCAAGAGCCCCTTTCACGGTCAGTATTTAAAGAGAGCAGAAACAACAATGATTGCACCAATCAACCCAACACCCAACCAGAAGATTCCCGAGATGAAAAAAGAGAGGACGATCAGAATGCTCCCCAAGATGGAACGAACCATCGACTCCTGCTTCCCCACGTTTTTTGTTTTGACCATCGGGTTCACCTCTTCTCCCTGTTGAAAAAAGTTGCCGTCTTTTTCTATTCCGGCTCTATTCTAAATCTCTCAAGACATTTGTCAACAGATCTTTCGTATTCCCACGAGCCGCAGCCCCCTTGATTTCAAAAGGTATTTCAATTCATAATC
>Ga0256868_10000312_pt1 | contig 29126 bp, 30 predicted proteins | sample RVTome_13_FD_187341 | JGI IMG/M metagenome (GOLD analysis project Ga0256868, IMG submission 187341) | Soil microbial communities from uranium-contaminated site in the Upper Colorado River Basin, Wyoming, United States - RVT92D227 HiSeq ...
CTTTCTGGTAAACTTTGATCCAACAGTGGGAGCCGAGGCCAGGAAGACCCGGCCTGCTGTGGTGGTATCAAATGATGTCAACAACACTCACTCGCCCATTATCTCGATTTCTCCGATTACTTCAAACGTGACAAAGGTCTATTCCTTTGAAGTGGAAATTCCTTCAGGCATGGGAGGATTACGTACCCGATCAAAAATAATGGTTAACCAAACCAGAGCGGTGGACAAGATTCGTCTGATAAAGAAATTAGGTCACCTTTCTGAAGAGTTGATGGATAATGTCAACCAGGCACTAAAGCTCCATTTCGCCATTGAATAGAATCTTCGTCAGATTTTCTCATCATCCTTTGTTAAGCAAGTTGTTTTAGAGCCAACGTCCCATTCTTCTACAAGCGATGCTTATGAAGTTGAAATCGTGGATTATCATTAGGAGGTTACCATTATGAAGAAAAAAATGCTTGCGCCCATCCATCCAGGTGAAATTCTTATGGAAGAATTTTTAAAACCACTGGGTATCACTCAGTATAAATTGGCCAAAGACATCAATGTTCCGGCGCGTCGTATAAACGAAATTGTTCACGGTAAGCGGTCCATCACTGCCGATACAGCTCTGAGATTGTCCCGCTATTTCAACCTATCAGAACGGTTTTGGCTAAATCTTCAGTCAAGATACGATCTCGAAGTGGAAAAAGACAAGCTCAATGACCGAATCGAAACTGAGGTGAAAGTACTTCAAATTCAGACCGCCTAATCGCTATAAAGCCTCCCTTTGTCAAGAGAAAAAGAGATCCTAAAAGAGGCCTGGAGGCCTCGTGCTGGACTTAAATATTGACATCTAAAGATAAAAAGAAAGATTGTCTTGTCTTTGAAGAGAGTAAGGAAAAGAGGATTACGAAGGGTTATGCAATAGTATGCAGTAGATTGTGGTTTGGGGAAAGCAGTAAAATTCCTTAGTGGGAGGTTGCATTCATGAAATGGCTTGAAAAGTATGCGGACTACGCTTACGCCTTATTGCGCATTGTGACGGGATTCATCTTCTTGTTCCACGGTGCCCAGAAAATCCTGGGAGTGCTTTCCGAGTTTCAACCACCAGCATGGTCCCAGCTTTGGTTCGGCGGGATCATCGAACTCGTGGGTGGGCTGATGGTGCTGCTGGGGTTTCAAACACGCGCGGCAGCTTTCCTCTGCAGCGGCACGATGGCCGTGGCTTATATTCAGTATCACTGGAAGTTCCAAATCGGAGCTCAGCTCTTCCCGGCAGTAAACAAAGGTGAGTTGGCTCTTCTTTACAGTTTTGTTTTTCTCCTCATTGCCTGTCGAGGCGGTGTCAAATGGAGCCTGGACAAAACGAAATAAGGCGGGGGCACAAGGTTAAAATCAAATCGTAAAACGGATTAAGGGGGGTTGTTGACCAAGTTGAATAAATCTGATGAAGGAAGCAAAGACAAAGGTTCAGAAAGATGGGAATATCCCCCAGGCACAGCAAGAATAAATCCTGCTAGTGAAGCTCCCCGCCCACAGGGCGGGGCTTCCCGGCAAGGTAATTTCATTCTATATTGTGCCCCTTGACCCCGCCTACCTGCCTACCGCAGGCAGGCAAGGCGGGGCTTGCGGGGCACGTTCCGGCCAACAACGTCCCGTTTACGAACTAGAGTATCGTACGACGACCCCCAACTGGGGAAGGATCAAGTGACCCCGAAAACACCGTTCTCACTCGTCAAAAGGACTTTTTCTACAGGCTCATTAGCCACATTGAAAATAAATATCTATTGTATGGAAGAGGAGGAATTTGCATGAGTCACAAAAAAATCGCCATGGAACATGACAAGAGCATAGCCCTCGTCGCGCACGACAACAAGAAGCGTGATCTGGTTGAATGGGCAAAATACAATCGAGTGCTCTTGGCCCACCACAAGATATATGCGACAGGAACCACCGGCGAGATATTGGAACAAGAGTTTGGCTTCAAAGTTAACAAACTCCAGAGTGGACCATTGGGTGGTGATCAGCAAATCGGCGCCAAGATAGCCGACGGTGAGATCGATTTTCTCATCTTTTTCTGGGATCCGCTCGAACCGCAACCCCACGATCCAGATGTCAAGGCGCTCTTGCGCATGGCGGTCGTCTGGAACATTCCCATTGCTTGCAATCGCGCCTCTGCCGATTTCATGATCTCCTCCCCCTTGATGGATGGTGATTATGACCGTCTTGTGCCCGATTATGATGCATATCGAACCCGGAAGATAGCCGGGGACGTTTGATCAGTTGATGGTGCGGTTGTGTCGACTGGTGGATACAACTTGTTAATAAACGTGGGATAAGTGGCTAACTACCGCTTGAAGCTGACGGCTCGCCCGAGATAAATCCTGAGCACCCGCAGCTTAACCGGAGTGTTAGACTTAAATATTGACATCTAAGGACAAAAGGAAAGATTGTCTTGTTTTTGAAGAGAGTAAGGAAGAATCTCAATCTCAATAATTGAGTCTGACTCCAAAGACTTATTCATTGTTAGACATTGCGATATTTGGGGTCTGTAAAAACCGACTACAAATGGTGCTATACAGAATTTTTTCTGTATGATGAATAGTTAACCGGGTTGGATACTGATATGAACAGGACAGTAATACTTGTACTATTAATATTTCTTTTCATTGAACCGAGTATCGTCATTGGCGCTGAACCTATCCAGCGAGATCATGTCCGTGAGTTAGACAAAGTCTTTTCTCCTCAAACCAGCGAGGCCAATCTTATCGAACGCTTCGGCGAAGGCAATGTCACAACCGGACAGATTTACCTCGGAGAAGGCTCCTACGAAGAAGGGACTCTGCTCTTCAAGAATTCAGACGAAGAGAAGGTCGAGATATTGTGGAAAGACCCTAAGTCAAAACAATTCGCCAGAATAGTTATGATCCGTGGCAAGGCAAGCCGTTGGCGCACCACAAAGGGGCTAACGCTCGGATTGGATCTCCTTACTGTCGAAAAGTTGAATCGCCGACCATTCAGGTTGAGAGGGTTTGCTTGGGATTACGAAGGCGCAGTGTCGTCCTGGTCTGGTGGCTCGCTTGAGGTGCAGGGGTCAGGTTCTTGTACCATATGGGCTCGACTAAAACCTGAGGAACGAGTAATACATGGAATGAGGCCCTATTATAATCAAGTTGCAGGCGACCGAGAGTTCTCATCAGGGCATCCGGCAATGCAGGCGCTCAATCCGCGTGTGTACATGGTCATTCTTAATTGCAAAAGATAGAGACGAAGGGGACGTTGTTGACCAAGTTGAATAAATCTGACGTAGGAAGCAAAGATATAGGTTCAGAAAGATGGAAATATTCCCCGTGCAGAGTAAGCATAATTCCTGCTAGTCAACAACATCCCGTCTGTGCCGAGCGTGCGCTTGTTTTATGAAAAAAGGTAGGATCCATACATTCGGTGCTTGGGTTGGTAATTATCCATTGACAAACCATCTGCGTTGGCAATAAGATTTCAACATAAAGGAGGATAAAACATGATCAAAACAATCATCGGATTATTAATTCTTATCGCTGATATCTGGGCAATCATAAAAGTGTTTCAAAGTAAAGCATCCCTGATTGCAAAGATTTTGTGGGCGTTGTTGATTCTGATCTTCCCTGTGCTAGGGCTGATCATCTGGTATTTCGCAGGACCCGGAGGAAAAAAATAGAGTGAGCTATCTCCTCGAGGCCGTACAATTAGGAAACCACATCGGTGCATAGATGTCATGTGCATCAGAAGTTAGTCAGAATAGTCGAAGGCAAGAGAAACGATTGAAGGGAGGAATGCCATGCGTTGGAGAGGTGAAAGAGAAAGCGATAATGTTGAAGACCGACGGGGAATGTCCATGTCGCGTGGCGTTAAGGTCGGCGGGATAGGCGGCCTTGGCCTGGTGGCTGTGGTGGTTATCGGCATGTTCTTAGGCGTCAATCCGACGGATTTATTGCAAGGGATATCGAACATGCAGGATTCCTCCGTCTCTGTAGACCGGCAGATCGGCAGTCCGGCCGCGAATGACGATATGCGGAAATTTGTTGCAGTGGTGCTGGGAGAAACGGAAGATGTCTGGGGCGCAGCCTTCCGACAGAGCGGGAGCACCTATCACGAGCCTAAACTGGTCCTCTTTTCAGGGGCAGTTGAATCGGCGTGCGGTATGGCGGGTTCGGCAACAGGCCCCTTTTATTGTCCGGGCGATCAAAAGGTCTACCTGGATTTAAGTTTCTTCGAAGAGATGCGCTCCAGGTTTGGCGTTTCAGGGGATTTTGCACAAGCCTATGTCATTGCTCATGAGGTGGGGCATCATGTGCAAAACCTCTCGGGTATTTTAGGCAAGGTCAGTCAACTCCAGTCCAGGAGCAGTACTACTGTAAAGAACCGGCTCTCGGTGATGATGGAGCTGCAGGCGGATTGCCTGTCAGGGGTATGGGCCCATCAGGCAAATAAAAACCGGCGGATCCTTGAAGCCGGAGATATCGAGGAGGGGCTGAATGCCGCGAGTGCCATCGGGGATGACCGGATCCAGAAAATGTCCCGAGGGTACGTGGTCCCGGATGCCTTTACCCATGGGAGCGCAGAACAGCGGGTGCGCTGGTTCAAAGCAGGATTTGAGGGCGGCACAATCGAGTCCTGTGATACGTTTAACGCCGATCGGCTGTGAGAAGAGAACGGGGGTTTAGGGCCCGTCAGTCAGTCCTCCTGGCCTACACCCCCATCACGAACTTTTCGATATTCTCCCCTTCTCCCCTTCCCGGGTAAAGGCTTGAAAATAATTCTTAGTTTGTTTCTTGTCATCTGAATCCTTTGAATCCTTGACCCCTCGAATCCTTACCTCAATATAAGAAGGCCTATGTTTAACTAAAAATAAGTGATATGATGCAACTCATCATCAAAAAGATGCTCCTAATCCAGAGAGTAAAGATTAGATATTTCAGGTCTGTATATACCGTAGCGTTGGAAAAATGTGGTTCACTCAATGTCATTTCCGTGAAATAGTATAGGATCAGAAAGAGAAGTAACTATGAAGGAAAAGCCTTGTTTTGCCGGAACGATGATGGGGGCGGTACCCTATCGGGAAATGGACCGCGCTGCTGACATCATCCTGGAATGCCTACCGGAAGCCCCCAGTCTTCCGGTTATGACCAGAAGTATTCGCTGGATGCTGGAGGGGATACCCTGTCTGGTTTTCGACCGGGAAAAACGGATTGTATATTTGGATTTGTCAACGGAAAGGGAAGATGAAATCCTGGAATTCTATGACCGGATTGAAGCCGACGATTTGGAATATTTCGCCACCACCCCCAAAACCGCTCCCTTCTTTCATCATATGATCGAGCGGATTCAGCATTTCCGCCCTCCTGAATTGAAATGGGTCCTATTCCATACTTCGGGACCGTTGTTGCTTGGAGATATGCTCAAACAGGGGGACGGTACCCCCTCGATTCATAACGAAACTTTTAGGGATATATTGATCAAAGGGTTGAATGCCAAAGCCCGGTGGCTGGAAAAAAAGATCAGGGCGGAAATCCCGGATATTGAGGTAGTGGCCGATCTTCCGGAAACCACCCTGGTTAATTTTACTTCTTCAGCCGGTACCGGTTCCCGTCAAGAAATCATCAAGGCCATCAATTTGAGCTTTGCCGATGTAAACGGCATCTCCTGGGTCCACTGCTGTGCCAATATCGATTGGTCCTTGCTTTTTGACTCAGAAGTGCAGGTCGTCAACTTTGATGCCTATCAACATTCGGAGCAGGTTTCCCTTTATGCCAGGGAGATCCAATCCTTTTTAAAAAGGGGAGGGATGTTGGGTTGGGGTATTGTCCCGGTGGTCAGCGATCACCTTAAAGGAGAAAGCACGGAAAGCCTTATTCAAAAGCTGGAGGAAGGTATTAATCGTTTTGTACAGCAGGGGATCGATGAAAAAACCCTGGCCGAATCTTCCTGGATCCTGCCCTCCTGTGAAACGGTCCTCCTCACTCCCGATGAATCCGACCGTGTATTACAAATCACCCACCAGATTTCTCAGGCGATGAAAAAGAAGTACGGCTTCGACCATTCCTGATAGGCAGATTGATTTCTTTAGAGAGGAGGCCAGAGGGACGTAGTTGAAAGATAACACTTTACAGATACGGAGATGTGTAGAAGCCTGGAGTCAGACTTAAATATTGACATCTAAGGACAAAAAGAAAGAATGTCTTGTCTTTGAAGAGCGCAAGGAAAGATTTCAATAGTTGAGTCTGACCCGAAGATGTTCCGATATTTTGGGGGGATTCTGTAAAAATCGACTACAAATAGTGCTATACAGAATTTTTTCTGTATAATAAATAGTTATGCTTTACTAAAAAATGAAAGGAGATCACAAAGGGCAAAATGAGCGAGAAACAATCAATTAATTTCTTGCGCGGGGTTCCTGCAGAAGAAGCCTTATCACGCCTTATTCCAATGGCGTCAGAGGGATACGAAAAAGTCATCAGGCGGTATGGGACGGATGTGCTTCAATATGGCCATTTCACTGGGTTCAAGCCACTGCGGGATCTGATTGGCAGCTTACATCGTGTTAATCCGGAACGAGTTATCGTCGGCAACGGCGGCCTGGAGGTGATCTCGCTTTTTTCCAAGTCTCTCCCCAGAGAAAGTAATATCATTGTTGAAGAAGCAAGTTACGATCGAGTACTACTCGATGCAAAGTGCTACGGACATCATTTGATTGGCGTTAAATTGACACCGGAAGGGGTCGATTTGAACCAATTTAGAGAGGTGGCTAATAAGAACGCGGTTGCGGCTTTTTACGGAATACCTTTCCATCAAAACCCAACAGGGATCAACTACACAGAAGAGAACCGAAAGGATGTTGAACGCATTTGCCGGGAACATAGTATCCCGTGCGTATGGGATATCTGTTATCAAGCCCTTCGGTATGATGGAAAAACGAATGGCTCGATAGAAGTCTCAGAATGGGGGCCCATTTTAACAAGCTCTTTTACGAAAACGATCTCTCCGGGAACTAAGTGCGGGTATATGATCGTTCCAAATCATTATGTGGGGCATCTATCCGGCATTATTGCCAATACACGCATAAACCCCAATCTGCCGACCCAGGCGTTCATAGCCGATTTTATTGAATCGGGACGGTATGACGATTTCGTCAAATACTTGTGCAAACTGTACAGACCGAGAATGGAGGCATTAAATACCGCGCTTAATAGCCTGTTCCCTGGAGCGTTTCCAGTTGCAATCAGCGGCGGCTTTTTTGCCCCCCTCACCCTTGAGAATATTTCAAGTGATAAAGAAGCATCCTTCATCGAATCCGCAAAACAAGCTGGTGTGGGTGTAGCTGCTGCGTGGGATGCTCTCCCTCCCAACTGTAAGGAAGAAAAGCGCAAGAAAGGTCTTTTTATCAGATTGACCTTTCCGGCTTATGAGCCGGACAAAATTGAATGGGGCATTTTGAAGCTCAAAGAGACAGCAGAGCGTCTTGCTTGATGTAAAGGTAGTTGTATCCAGCCAGATGCTTAACTCAAGGTTATATTCTCGACGCATAACCCGACGCTGCACCTGACAGCAGTGCATCCGCGCTAAACCGCTGCGGGTGAGCTTTACGTTAGGGGGCATGGTTGGAAAATGCCACAAGTCTTTATCTCTTACGTTCGTGAGAACACAGATGAAGGGCTTGGGGGTCAAAGCTACATTATACACTTTGCTTATACGCAGAAATGTGATAGCAGAAGTGGGGGACGTAGGGGAAAATGCAACTTGATATAGACTAAGCCAAGCGGCGTTGTGGTCACCCATTTAAATAAATAAGTAAGTTCCGATTGCTGAAGAAAGGGATCAAGTCTATTTTTAAGTCTTGCTCATTTCGGCGATGGATGAGATTCATTAAACGCTGGGCAGGGTTTAGAACAATAAGAAGTATCAGAGATTTTTTGAATAATGAAGAATTTTGAGACGGATAAGGAATCGTTTTCTGAGTTCCCCAAAGTTTAATCAGATTGCTCCAGTTCAAAGAACAATTTTTTAAGTAAAGCTTCAATCTCAGCTTTTGTAATATCCTCCTTTTCTCCTTTAAAGTAAACGAATAAGGGGTAAAGGATTCGTTCTCCGGAAGTCCATGCGTAGATGACCCGGAAGGCTCCGCTCTTTCCTCTCTTCAGATCTTTGCTGGATATCCGAATTTTCTATACCTTTCGGTTCCAACCGGGAATAGGGTCTCCGATTTGTGGATCTTTTTGAAGGTTTTGAAAAAGGATTAAAAGATCGTCTTTAACGCGAGGGAACTTCTTCTTTAAATGCTTAATACACCTTTGGAAGGTTTGAGGAAGGTAGATTTCATAACTCATCCCACACTTCCCTCCATGGACTCGTTTTGCCTTCCTTAATTTCTCTCAGACCCTTCTGAACAAGCTTCTTAAAGTGTTTAGACTGAGATAGGAGTTTAGATTCCTTTCGATCTGAACTTTCCTGTACCAGCGATAGTATCTTCCGGTATTTTTGGATATCTAAAATTACCGCGGTAGGCTTACCCCTTCCATCCACAATATACTGTTCTCTGACTAATTGGGCCATACCTCATCTACCTCCTCTTCAAATAAGGTCAAGACAGATTTGGAAACCATAAGACCAAATTTTTGATTGTTATAATTCAAATATATCAGAATATTTAGCAGAGATCAATTGATTATCCCCCCTTCTTTTTGTTCTTACGTTCATCTGCTGCATAATCCCGAGGGCCCCTGGGGGCCTGGGGTCAAAGCTGGGTTATACACTTTTGACTCAATAGTACAACTGGAGCTTCCATCACGACATCCCTGATGGAAGGGAATCAAGTCTCTTTTTTGATTCTTACTCATTTCGGCGGTGAATGATTCATTGGACCCTGGGCAGGAGCAAAGCAAGGGGGGTCACATTTTCCCGGAAGAAAAATAAGAATTCATCGACTTCTTTGCGTATTCGAGCTGTTTTAACCTTTTCACCTGTTTCACCTTTAGGCCCAGTTTCGAAACAAGAACTTCAAAAAGCTGGAGAACGTCCTCTCTTTTCACCCAGATCTCCTGCGGCAAATAGGCGTTCTCTTCAATCACCTTGAGCATATGGTTCTGGAATTCAGGCCTGTGGCGATCCTTGCTCTCCAGATGTGTTTCGAAAACGAATCCCGAAGCCTGGTCCACGATTAAGAGACAAAGCGGAAAAAAAGGACGCCCCCCCTCCTGTATGGGCATAGAGAACTGAAAGAAATCAACTTCCCAGATGCCCGCCGGTCTGAGACCCCTTTTCTTGATGCGCTGCAAACGAATTTCGTCAATGGCTGGAGCCTCATATTTTGCTCTCTCCATCGGGACCGGCGATAACCATTCATCTTTCCAGCGGAACTCCGCCCCGCTCCGCTCCGGAATACGGACCAGATATTGCGTTTTTTCCGAATTCGTGAGGAGATTATCATTCATCTTCATCCGGAGACTGACCTCTGCGGCCTGCTGCAAAGCATGCGTGAGGAAACGGGCCTGTGGCTGATTGAGATACCACGGATAGCATCCCGGCTCGTAACTTCTAAACAAAGGCCATAATTTCGCCCCCCTGAATTTCAGCCCGAGCCTTTTGATCACTTCATGATCCGGTTTTTGCAGAAACTTCCGCTCCCCGAATGAAGTAACCAGGCATTTTGCCGTACTGAGGATGTCCTCCTCAGGGGATTCACTCTTTTGGATTTTTAGGTAGGATTCCAAACCTTCCGTCCCTAAATAAACCAGCAACCCTAAAAACTCTCCCAAGGCTCCAACAACACAGCAGTAACCGATTTCGCCATCCTCAGGATTTTTCACCCCGAAGAGATCCGTGTCCTCTACCCAGTCCCAAGGATGAATCTGCCAAAAGTCAATCGCTGCACGATAGAGCACGCGCCACTCTTGTAATGAGGGTTGAGGGGTTTGCATGATGTTCTCCTCCCTTCACTCTTTGCTTCGCATAAATTTTGGGAAAATTCAACTTGCCCATCAGAATTTCTACATCGATGCCTTTGAGATTGTCAACCCAGGTCTCCTGAATAGTGATCCTTCCCGTCGCTTCTCCAAAACATCAACAGAAGATCTGTTGGGTAGCGCAGGGAGGAACCCCTGAAAAAAATTTCAAAAAATGAAAAAAATGCTTGACAAATCAAAAAAGAACGTTATAATTTTCTCAAGTTTATTTTATTAAACTAATTTCTTCTTATAATGTCTGACAGATTACTAAACAAATTTCTTTTTTTACTGTTCTCGCAGGATTTATGAAGATTGGAGAGCGAATTCGGAATTTGAGACAATCGAGCAACCTGACCCAGGAGGAGCTGGCCGAGCGGGCCAATCTGACCAAGGGGTTTATCTCCCAGATCGAAAGGGATCTAACATCCATTTCCCTGGACAGTCTGATCCCGATACTCGAGGCCTTGGACGAAAACATCTCGGATTTCTTCCGCGAGGCCTCCGAGGAAAAGATCGTCTACCGGGAGAAAGATCGGGTGGCGATTGAGAAAGAGAAGATCGAGAAGTTTGAGCTTCTGGTCCCGGGTTCGACGAATCGGCGGTTGGAACCCATCCTCTTGACCCTTCGAAAAGGAGAGGCAACGCCGAAAGAGAAGCCCCATGAAGGGGAGGAGTTCGGTTTTGTCCTCCGGGGAAGGGTCAACCTTCGTTTTGGGAGAGAGATTCTGAAGCTGAAGAAAGGGGAATGCTTTTACCTTTCGGCAGAGAAGGAGCATTGGATCCATAATAGCGGCTCGAGGGAGGCAGTGATCCTGTGGATCAGTTCGCCCCCTTCCTTTTAAGAAGGAGGTGCACCACAGATCCCATATGCCTTCAGTCAAACGAGAGATGATGGAGGAACACTGTGATCTTTAAGACCCCGACGCAATACTTTCTGGTTTCTGGAGCCTCAGACGGCTTTACACCTCTGAATGCCTTTGACGGAGCCCTCCTCCAGGCGGGCATCGGGAACACCAACATCATCAAGATGTCGAGCATCCTTCCCCCCCATTGTCAACAGATTTCCCCGATTGCTCTTCCTCCGGGGGCCCTGGTCCCGGCAGCTTATGCTGCTATCAGGAGCGATATCCCCGGAGAGATCATCTCAGCCGGCGTGGCCGTAGCTCTTCCAGAGGATGAAAATCAAAACGGGTTGATCATGGAATATTCGGCCAAAGGAGACCAGCGCAAGATCGAGGAAATGGTCCGGAATATGGCCGTAGAAGGAATGAAGCTTCGCGGATGGAAGATCAAAGATCTGAAGTCGATCGCCATAGAATATAGGATAAAGAGAATTGGGGCGGCCCTGGCCGCTGTGGTCCTGTGGGACTGATGAAACAGTTATGAGTTGAGAATTATAAATTATGAGTTATGAATTATGAATTGTGAATGATGAAGAACCTTGAAGAATCTCTTGATTCGAAATTTGAAACCCTGAACTCTCAATTCTAAACTCTGCACTCTGAGTTCTCATCATGAAACTATGGCTCGCCGAGAAAATCGATGAACAGGTTGGCCTCACTTTAAGTCCTCTCCGATTTGAAGCCGACGTCTTCCCAGTACCCGATTTTTTTAAGGAATGAACCCAATGAAACTCCCCTTTATAGAAACCACCTATATCTCGGCAAGCGCTTCGTTTGACAAGAGCAAAGGGGTTATCCTCGGATGCCCCTATGATGGATCCGCCTCCTTCCGTCCGGGCGCCCGATTTGGACCCTCTGCGATCCGGAGGGCATCGTGGGGAATCGAAACCTTCAGTCCATATTTTCAAAGAGACCTGAGCCAGTGTTCCATTCACGATATGGGGGACCTGGAATTACCTTTGGGAGAGAAGAAGATATCTTTGGGCTTGATTCGAAATGGACTTGGTAAGATCCTCTCTGAAAAAAAATTCCCCATCCTTCTGGGAGGAGACCATCTGATTACCCTTCCGATTATAGAAGAGATCCTTACAATCTACCCTTGTCTCCATCTCCTTCAGATTGATGCTCACACAGATTTAAGAGAAGATTATTTAGGTGAACCCCTTTCTCACAGTACGGTCATGAGGAAGGTAGCCGATCATCTGGGGGAGGGCAGATTGTTTCAAATTGGGATTCGATCCGGAACAGAAGAGGAATTTAAATTAGCCAGAAAGATGAAATCCATCGTCTCCCTTGATCCGGGTTCTCTGAGTTCAATGATTAAACGTCTCAGGAACCAGCCCGTCTATGTCACCCTCGATCTCGATGTGATCGATCCAAGCCTTATTCCGGGTGTAGGAACACCGGAGCCCGGAGGTCTTACCTTCCAGGAATTCATTTTCCTCCTCAAAAAACTTCAGGGTCTTCGTGTCATTGGATTTGATATCGTGGAGCTGACTCCGGATTACGACCCCACCCATGTCTCCTCTATCACGGCTTCAGTTATCTTGAGAGAAATGATCCTCGCCTTCTGTTTTAAAAGGATGTTATAGAGAGGCATAAGTCCAAAGTCCCTTGCCACATAGGTTGCCATAAGATCATTCAGAAATGAAAGGAAATGTTCAGTATGGAAAATGCTATAAGCATCGATCACGAAACATGCAAAGTGTGTGGGCTGTGTGCCGAAGTATGCCCCATGAAGATTATGAAAAAAGATGCTTCCAACAGAATTTCATTTCGCCAAGACAGGCTGCTATTTTGTATAAGATGCGGTCAATGCATGGCCATTTGTCCGACAAAATCTATCGTCGTCGAAGGCTTGTCTTATTCAAGAGATTTTTTTGAGATTTCGAAAACGCTCGGTATTGGAGCTCCCTTTCTTGATATGATCGCCAATCGTCGGGCGATACGGAATTTCAAAGATAAACCCGTCCCCAAAGAGATATTGGGAAAAATAGTCCAGGCGATAACCTTTGCCCCTCCCGGGTTTCCCCCTATCAAAACGGAAATTGTGGTTATTCAGGATACCGAAGTCATCCGCAAAGCCTTGCCCCATATGATAGAGGTCTATGATTATTTAGTGAAAGCCATGAGCAATCCAATCGCACGATTCTTTATCCGGCGTAAGGTGGGGAAGGCGAAGTTCAATACCATTGAAAATCATGTGGTTCCGCTCATGAAAAACAGATTGCCCGAATTGAAAATGGGGATTGAGGATACCATTACAAGATATGCCCCCGCGATGATTGTTTTTCATGCAAACAGCGACGCGGAGAATTATGAAGCCGATATCTATATCGCTTTAACTTATGGATTTCTGGCAGCTCATGCGCTGGGATTAGGCGGTTCGGCGATGGACCTTATTCCCCCGGCCATACAGAATAACCAAGAGTTGAGAAAAATGTTTTCGATTCCCGACAGCAATCAAGTTGTGGCCTCTATGATACTCGGCTATCCCAAGTACAGTTACCAAAGGGGAATAAAGAGGGAATTAAAGAGTGTCACATGGATTTGATCGGCTCAGAAATCAGGTGTCTGGTACACAAAGGTCTACCCTGACATTTGACAAATTAAATTTTTGCCCTAACAATATAATGAAACCGGTCCGCCGGACTTCAAGAGTTAGATACAGAGCTTGATGCTGTGATTTTTTAAACACAAACATGCATACTTCCGAGGAGGGACCATGGCAACAATGAACCACCGTTTCGTCGACACGAATGGCATCAAGATGCACTTCGTAGAGCAGGGCCAGGGCCCGCTGGTCATCCTCTGCCATGGCTTTCCAGAGTGCTGGTACTCCTGGAGGCACCAGCTTCCAGCGCTCGCTGACGCGGGATTCCATGTGGTGGCCCCGGATCAGCGTGGCTACGGCCAGACGGACCGGCCGGAACCCATCGAGGCCTACAATATTCTCCAGTTGACCGGCGATATGGTTGGATTGATCCATGCCCTTGGGGAAGAACGGGCGATCATTGTCGGGCACGATTGGGGTGCGCCCGTTGCCTGGCACTGTGCTTTACTCCGGCCCGACCTCTTCCACGCCATCGCCCTGCTTAGCGTCCCTTTTCGCTCCGCATCCTGGGAGTCCGGACGCCCAACAGAAGGAATGAAAAAAATGGCAGGCGAGCGGGAGTTCTACATGTTGTACTTCCAGGAGCCGGGTAAAGCGGAGGCGGAATTTGAAGCCGACGTCCGCAGAACCATGGGCATATTCCTCTACACAGCCTCCGGAGACCCGCCACCCGAAAAACGATGGGGTCATCTCTTTGGTAAGTCGGAGAAGTTTCTCGATACGGGATCCCTACCCAAGACGCTTCCGGCCTGGTTAACCGAGCAAGACCTCGCCTTTTTTACGGCCGAGTTCGAACGCACAGGGTTTCGGGGTGGGTTGAACTGGTATCGGAACATCGACAGGAATTGGGAGCTTACACCTTTTTTGAACGGTGCGAAGCTGCGACAACCCGCACTGTTCATCGCGGGAGAGTTCGACGCAGTCATTGCGATGAACCGCAAGGCCTTCAATACCATGGAAAAAACGGTGCCGGCCTTGAGAAAGAAGGTTCTGGTGCCCGGTGCCGGACACTGGATTCAGCAGGAGCGCCCGAGCGAGGTCAATCGATTGCTCATTGAGTTCTTGAAAAGCCTGGCCAAAGATATTTGAAATTTCGGCATTACTTTTTCGTCATTCCTGCGGAAGCAGGAATCCAGGATTTTCTTGATTTTCTTTGTAAGAACTTTTCTGGATTCCCGCCTTCGCGGGAATGACAGAATTCATTGATCAACGTTAGAAGAAGACTCTCAGATTTCACGTGTAAGAATTTAACCATCTGAGGGACATGGACTGAAACAATCTGGAATGGGAAGCTCCCCGCCCACAGGACGGGGCTTCCCGGCATTGTAATGTCATTCAAATTGTGCCCCTTAGCCCGCTGGTCTGATTCCCGGAGGAAATATGCCTACCATACAAGCTGGATCGCATCGTGTTTACTATGACGAGTATGGCACCGGTCATCCGCTGGTGCTCATCCCCGGGTTGAGCAATTCGCGGCTCACTTGGTGGAAGCAGATTGAGCCGCTTTCCAAAAAGCATCGCGTGATCAACATGGACAATCGCGACGCGGGCGACAGCGCGCTTGGTACAGGGCCCTATACCATCCCAGATATGGCTGATGACGCGGCCGGCTTGATCCAAAGCCTCCATCTCAATACAACCTACGTTGTGGGCTGGTCCATGGGCGGTTTCATTGCCTTGGAATTGACCCTGCGCCATCCTGGGTTGGTGAATAAATTGATTCTGGTCTCCACGTCCGCGGGCGGGCCGACACATGTTCCCCCTACGCCTGAAATACTCAACCTGCTCAAACCTATCGCGAACGAAGACATCGAAGAGAGCATACGCCGTATCTTTCCATCGCTCGCGGCGCCAGGCTACATGCAATCCCATCCCGAAGACTTATATCAGTTGGTGCGCAATGCCAAAGCCAAACCGATGAGGCTGGAATCCTATCAACGGCAACTTGGTGCCGTGATTGCGTGGGAAGGCGTCAGCCCCCGGCTCAACCAGATCACAGCCCCCACGCTTGTCCTCCATGGGGACGCCGATCCGCTTATCCCTTACGGAAACGGCCAACACCTGAGCACACAGATTCAAGGCGCCAAATTCCTGACTTACACCCGTGTCGGCCACCTACCCCCGATCGAAGCGCCAGAGCGATTCAACCGGGATGTCATAGATTTTCTGACTTAAGCGCAGGGAGAGGGCTGTCAACCGCTCTTTATCCTCTCTCTCACGTTGTCCTGCACCTACCATGACTCTTTGCAATTTGACAAACCGCATCAACCCAAATAGAGTAAAGTGTTTTTGCGTGAGACTATCGTTAAAGAAGGAGAAATCTAATGATCAAACCATGGCCTTGCATTCGATCTCAATCTGTACAATCCTTCCGGATTTTCTCAATACGGGCGGATACTACCCTTTCGCCTCGAACGAGTGTCGAACACGATTTCTATGTTATCGAAACGCCGGACTGGGTCAACATCATCCCTCTCACCGCCGATCATCAAGTGGTGATGGTCAGGCAATATCGCCACGGTTCCAGAGAAGTGACCCTCGAAATCCCAGGAGGACTGGTGGACCCCGGAGATACCCCGGAAGGAGCGGCCGCTCGCGAATTATTGGAAGAAACGGGTTACCAGGCAGAGGAGGTAGTAAAGATCGGTGTGGCCAATCCCAACCCAGCCATCTTTAACAACCGTTGTTATACTTTTATGGCACGAAACGTCACGAAAGTCAGAGATCCCATGCCCGACCAAACTGAAGATATCGAGGTGGTGCTTGTCCCTCTCGTTGAGATCCCAGAACTGATTCGTAAGGGAGAAATCGACCACGCCATCGTGATCTCGGCTTTTTGCCATTATTTTCTCCAACACCCTGATGCCTTCCGAAAAGCATAGCCCCTACTTACTTAAACCGATGGACAAAACGCCGCAAAAGATCAGGATCGCCCCTACAATTTTCTGTCTGACGTGACCCTCCCGTAACCAGAAGGCTCCATAGAGGGCTGAGAAGAGAATGCCCGTCTCACGAAGGGCGACGACATAGCTTACTTTACTCATCTGCATAGCAAAGAGGACCAGCAAATAAGTAAACAATACCAGGAAACCGACGGCCAAGATGGTATGTTTGTTTTTCTGCCATTCTTCCAACAATGGAGCTCGCTTCTTCATCAAAATATAAGGAGATAGAAGGATAAAAGCCCCGACAGACATTAAGTAGATGTATACCGGCGGATAAACATGGCCCACGCCTATTTTATCGACGAGAGAATAGAGGGCAATCGTCACTCCTGTACCGAGGGCCCAACGCGAAGAACGGTCCTTGAGTCGAAGGAAAGGTTGCAGGAACGTCGTCTTGGAAAAAGAGGTCAGGTGAAGGATGTAGATGCCGAGAATGATCAACCCGATGCCCATGATGCCGAGCAAGGAGAGTTGTTCCTTAATCAATCCCACTGCGAAAAATGGAACCAGGAAAGGCCCCATCCCCCTGGCCAGGGGATAGACGATGGATAAATCTCCCTCTTCGTAAGCCTGCCCGAGAAACCCGAAATATAAGGCGTGCAATATACTGGTTGCAATGACGCAGGTCCAACCGACCGGAGTGATGGTCGTTCGGGTCCAAAAATAGAGAAACAACGGAAAATATAAGAGCACGCTTATAAGCAAAAACCACCAGATGAAGACGAGCTTCACCTCGCTCTTCTTCGTTAGATAGTTCCAGGTGGCATGCAAGAAGGCTGCAGCAAGTACGAGACCCAACGCCATTCCACTCATCGTGTTCCTTTACTTTCGGTTAAGTCATTAGACGACTTCCTGATTGTCTCTTCACCCGCCTCTTTGTTCTTCCTGATCAATGAGTCTCCAAATCTGCCAATAAGTTTCAAACAGGATTTTGCGGTCTGGAAGAGGGTTAGGCTTTACTCACGGATGGGTCTGCCTGGGGTAATGCTGAACTCATATAGTGTTACTTTATTTTTGCAAGAAAATCTCTCGCGGTGATCACATTCACAATGCTTTTAATATGGTCAGTGAAGAAATGTGTATCGCCGGTCAAAAAATAATCGGGCTTTGCATAAAGAACCGCAGCCAGAATTGGAATATCTTTTTTGTGCTTTACCAGAAATTCAGCCTCCTTCAATTTATGACTGTATTTTGTTCTTGGTACAATCACAATATCACTCAATGCTTTTTCTGTTTCAGCAAGGGCAATTTCGATAGTCCTCGCTGTCAGATACTTAAGTTTCTTCCTTACCGCCCTTCGTAATTCATCAACCACGTCTTCACTTGTTACAAGGTTCAACTCCACTACATCCAGAATCTTAGATTCATTCCCATCAAAAAAGATACCTGATAACAAGATGTTTGTATCAACAAAGACCTTGAATTTCATTTGCGTATTTTCCCAAGCTCTTCCAATAAGTCGGCTTCTGATATTCCTTCTTTTTTCATCAACCATCTCAGGAATGATCTGCTTTTACGGGCATAGGCCTTTTTAAGCGCTGAAACAACAGCCTCCGATGTATCAGAAAATATTCCAAGCTTTATCTCCTCATTAATGTTTTTGTAAATATCATTCGGAATCTGAGCTACGATTTTTGGCATTTCACACCTCCTTACAATCTGAATAAACTACTTATAACAGAAAGTCTCCCGTTTGAACAGCTCATCCACAACTCGCCTTATCTGCTCAGGGTCTCCGCCTTCATCTATATCCCATGCACTTTTTTGTATGCCTCAGCTTTAACACATTTTTATCATAATACGGAAAAAATCCAAATCACATTCAGATATACAGTCCATCTAACGTGTGGTAAAATAAGCTCAAACGATTTTAGCCAGAAAGGGAAACTCTATGAAGGTCATCTTTCATCCAAGATTCTATGAAGTCTATACCTCCGATCCGGCGGCGGCTGCGGGGAGGATGGAGCCCATGGTGAAGGCGCTGGAGAAAGAGTTTGAATTCATTGAACCGGAGGCTGCTTCAGAGAGGGATCTGGGGAGAGTTCATGGAAAGAATCATATCCAATCCGTCAAAGGGGAACCTCAAGTCTATGAAGTGGGGATCCTGGCTGCCGGAGGGGCTATCCTGGCAGCAGAAATGGCCTTTGAAGGCCAACCCGCTTTTGGTTTGATCCGACCTCCGGGACACCATGCCAGCCCCCATTCCTGTTGGGGGTTCTGTTACTTCAATAATATTGCCATTGCCATCAAAAAGCTCATCAGTGAGGAAAAGATCAAATGCGCCCTCATCCTCGATTTCGACCTCCATTACGGCGACGGCACATCCAATACCTTTAGCGGTTCCACAGCGGTGAGCTACTTTCATCCTGAAGGAACCCGCCGGGAGGGATTCTTAGAAGAGGTCAAACGATGTCTTCAGACAGTAAGACCCTATGACATCATCGCGATCTCCGCAGGATTTGACCGCCACGAAGAGGACTGGGGAGGGCTGCTCAAAACCGAGGACTATTTTACCGTTGGAAGATGGGCCAAAGAGGCATCCCTTGAGCGCTGCCAAGGCAAACGATTTGGCGTCCTCGAGGGAGGCTATAACCACTCTGTTCTTGGGAGAAATGTGAAGAGTTTTCTTCAGGGATTGAGTGATTGATATCCTTCTTGGGTAATCATTCCAAAAGAGAAGGGTCCGCTCACCTCTCCTTTGCTTCTTAGTTGCTCCATTCCCTCTGTCATCTTTTTCAAGATCTCTTTCAACGGAGCATTCTCTTTGCACATCTTGTTTAGCTGAAACTCCAGACCCATCCTCCTCGGCACGGAGAAGGCGTGAGAAATCTCATCCCCATCGAGCCGGGGAAGTTTCTTTTTGGTCCAAAGGAAGTAAAGCCGGTAGGGCATCCCCGGATCCCGTTCTGTTCTTCCAGCCAGGACAAAGGAAACCTGGTGGATGGGATCAACAGGTAGCCATTCACACTTCTTTCTCATGAATTGTTCGTATTCTGTAGAAAGATAGGCAAGCGCCGCTCCATAAATATCTTGTACGTCATTGAGCTTCTCTCCGAGGAGAAAACTCTTTAAGGCACTCCCCATGTCTCTCCCTTCTGCTGCTCCGGCGATTAGAAGAGCACAATGAGAGGTGAGCGGAAGGAGACGATTTATTTGTAATGAGATTTCATTTCCTTTTTCGTCCAATTGGATCGCCCGATTTTCACCTGCTAAGGCAATCCCATTGGCATTCTGTGCGACGATAATTTGGGACATGTTCTACCCTCCTTTAAAAAGGATATCTTCCCTTCGAAAAAATTTCAACAAAAAAATTTGAAAAAGTGTACGAGACTTGCTAAATTGAGTTACCTTGTTTTCGGATGACAAATACTGGCGAAAAGATAAAAGGGGAGAAACAACTGCACATGATTGCGGCCTTAAATGCAAAGGGAAGTAGCCCATGATACATTTGGGGCGCTTCGATGCCGATCGACCAGTCGTTGGCTGGAAAGGTCGTGTCGAGTCTTGCCATCATGCCGCCGATACTCGGTGTTCCGTCTCAAAGACATCTCCCTGGCAAGATCGCGGCCCACTCTCCACATCCATTACACTTTTCCGCAGCTATATTATGAGCCAGATGAACTTCAAAGCCTTCAACTTCTTTTTCCGATCTATCATGATCGGCTCTCTAAGGCTTATCCTTGTTCAACTCGTTCCACTTATAATCGATCAACTCAAGCAAGACCCCATTCATCTTTTTAGGATGGATAAAGGCGAATTCGCAGTCCCGGAAAGGCCTGGCACCACCGATGAATGGATAACCTTTTCCCTTTAACTCGTCCATGGCTTTTCGGGTGTTGTCGACATTGAGACTGATGATCATCACCCCTTCGCCTCTTTTTTCGATAAACTTGGCCACATCCCCATCCGGGGTGGTTGACTCCATCAGTTCAAACCCAAGTTCCCCCAGCCAATATCTCGCCACTCGAATCTTCTCACGCTCATCGATATAGGCATCGTCTGGCTTTGATTTGCCCAATACCGGTTCCCAGATTTTTCTTGCCTCGTCCAGGTTTTTGACTGCAATGCATATGTGGTCTACCTTCTTCACCTTCATTTTGATCTCCTTGTTAAGGCAGCCCCCTTTTCAGAAGCAGGGGAATTAAAAGTTATCTTTCCAATGGGAACGGTGATCACTGTGCCGGGGCAGACATTCCCGCATACATTGCAGTGCTCGCGCAACAATCTGGCGTAACAATTCGGTGGTTACCGCTCTTTGTTCTGTACCCTGATCGTTGCATCCGCTCCATCCCTAACCCAATTTTTTATGTCCTTACTAAAGTTCTCTGCCTGTCCCCTCTTATTATACCATTCCAAACCCTCCCAGCCATCCTTCTCCTCCTCTAACCAGTTCGTCGCCACCTCATGATAAACATACTTCCCCCCTTTCTCAAATAACACCCCCTGCCTCCGCACCTCCCGCTTGATCACCAAACGAAATGCCTGCTTCGTCTGATTCACAGAGTCAACCGTTTCGGCGATCTCAAATGGGCCGTGCACAGCCATAGATTCGTTTGATAGTTCAGTTTCATCTTTAGGAGATTCAAACATTACCCGGCAAACGGGACGTGCCAAAGAAAAAAAGGATTCCCCCGGTATACCTACTATGCCCCCGCACATCTGAAGGTTGGGTCTTTCCTGAAATATTCATCGGTTAAAAATGGTTAAAGGGCTCTCATAAAGGAGTATCCTCTGCCCAGAAGGTAAATATCGAAGGGTCTGGCTTTCCCGTTCAAGCATACCCTACAACTTCGTCCTTTATCTCATTTTTTTTCGTTCTTATTGCGGTCAGATTTATTGTTTCCGAATCCTCTCATAATTGGGTTTGTCAAGAGAACTCCGGCTATGGTCTTAGCGTCCCTGATCTCTCCGGTCTTTATCATGTCCAACACCTTAACAATTGTAAATTCTCTCACCTCGAGAACCTCATCTTCCTCAAGATGCTGGGATTTCTCTTTCAGGTCTGTTGCCAGGAAGATATGAATCCGATCGTCGGAGTAGCCCGGCGCGGGGAATACCTCTCCAATCTTTTCGATGTGCCCGGCTTCGTAGGCCGTTTCTTCGCCGAGCTCCCTTTGCGCACAGTCCTTTGGGTCTTCCTCTGGAAAAAGAGTGCCAGCGGGTATTTCCCAGATCCAATCCCCCACCGCATAACGGTACTGTCGAATGAGGACAATGTGGGATTTGTCTAACATTGGAACGACTGCAGCCGCTCCTGGATGCCGTATAGTCTCAACCTTCGTCAAGGTGCCATTTGGGAGTGCAACATGCTGTTCTATTAAAGAAAAAACCTTTCCTCGATAAATCTCCCTCTTCTGAAGGGTTTTTGGTTTCATAATGCCCTCAATGCGTTATGGCACGGCGAGCAAATCCGATAGGCCATCGCTTCTATGGTGGACAAAAGAATAAAGTGAGACATCAACAATCCAGAGCACGGGCAACTTTCAAACTAAAGTGGGTAGTTTGCGAGTTGCCTCCGCGAAGAAATGGACAACGAAATGCGATGAGGAGGTTTCATCCCATTCTCACGGTCGAAAGGAAGTCACCCTGAACAAGTCTATCCACTAAGATTTCAACGTTTATTAAGGTCTGATCTATTTCTGTCCGATTAATCCTATCTACATGAACACCTGCAATAACGCATACCGGCCTCTTTGTAGACTTGCACACTCTATAAGCTGCTTTTTGAGCTACAACATCGTCCTTGTGCCCCAACCGAGTAATCACAGAGGTGGAAACTCTTCCGCTGTCGGGGTCATATTCTCCTAACGCTATCGCTCCGATATGAGCATTCTCGTTATATATATAGATGACCAGGTCACGACCCAGCCACTGGGCTGACAGCATAACCCTCGTCCTGCCTTCTCCCTGGCTTATTCTGAACTCATCCATCGCCGAATCAGCTTATTATTTTAACCCTTGCCATTCTTGATAAAGATTATGGTCTATCTTGAACATGTCGAGCACTCTGCCTACGGTATGATCAATGAGGTCTTCGATTCTCTTAGGCTTACCATAAAAAGCAGGAACAGGGGGTAAGATGACTGCACCAATTTCAGCCGCTCTTGTCATGTTTCTCAGATGGCCTAAATGGAGCGGTGTTTCTCTTACAACCAGAACCAAAGTACTCCGTTGTTTAAGAGTCACATCTCCACACCTGATCATTAGATTCTCATCATACGAATTAGCCAAAGCAGATAGAGTTTTCATTGAACACGGAATAACCACCATGCCATCTTTCTTGAACGAACCACTTCCTACAGAGGCCTCTATGCTGTTAATACCATAGGAGAAATTTGCCAGGGCCTTTACGTCTTTTATCTTCCAGTCAGTTTCATATTTAATGCATAACTCTCCTGACTCGGAAATAATGAGATGTGTTTCAATATCCTTTAACTCGGAAAGGACCTGAAGTAACCTGATCCCATAGATAACGCCTGTCGCCCCGCTGATCCCTATAACTAATCTCATTTCTCCTGCCTCCCTCTCTTCTCCGAGATATTATTTATCCACGAATGTCGATCAGGCCTTTTTTATTCTGCATGCCAGAGCTCTTAATTCTGGGTAGCCCGTCACAGGATCACGAGGTTCCATGTCGGTCAGAACGTTTTGATTCAGTTCTTTTGCCCAACCATGGGGCACATTGATCATGTCAGGCAAAAGATCGACCGTGGTTTTGGCTTTAATTGTCATTTGTCCTTTTTTCGTCTCTATTACGATCAAGTCACCGTCCCGGATACCATACCGCTCAGCCGTTTCAGGGTGTATCTCAGCGACCGGATCAGGAGCGAGTTTACGAAGCTCGGGGACGTATCGCATTTGCCAATGCGTATATTCGACCATCCTCGCACCAGTGTTAAGGATCAGAGGAAATTTCTTTACCAGTTCAGGAGATTGGCCTGCGCTCTGGGTAGGTTCCTTGTAAATAGGGATGGGGTCATAACCCATATCCGCCAGCGTCTGAGAGTAGAGTTCAATCTTTCTTGAGGGTGTTCTGATCTGACTCTTGGCATCGATGTCGTAGCAACGCTCGCCAAACCACAACCCCTCCGGGTGTTCTTCCAGATTTTGAAGCGTAATCGAGCTCGCTTTGAGAAAATGTTCCACTACCTCCTCATCACTGTTCCACGGGAAATATTCACCGTACCCCATTTTTCTCCCGAGCTCCGTATAGAATTTCCAGTCAGGCCATGATTCTCCTTGCCGTTCAATAATTTTCCTATTGAGCATCACATAAGGCATTCCGCCGGTTAAGCCGTAGTTATAGGCCAAACCGGTCATCTCAAGAGAAGTGCACGCAGGCAGCACAATGTGAGCAAGCTCGGCAGTTTGGCTCATAAATAGGTCCATGACAACAAGCATTTCAAGTTTTGAGAAGGCCTTCTTGAGCTTTTCTGAATCAGGCCAAGAGGCTGCGGGGTTTCCTCCGCTGATGATCATTGCTTTAATCGGATATGGTTTTTCAGTTAATATCACATCAGGGAGAACCATCTGCTGCCCATAGGGTGCGACCATCCCCCATAATCGACGGAACAAGGGAAATCGATCTGCTCCGATAGGCTCTTCATCGACTGGAAGTCTCAGATCGGTGAGTCGCATGAAAGGGTTAACAGCCCAACCCCCCGGCACATCATAATTTCCCGTGATAGCATGAAGGATCGCCAGAGCCCGGCTGTTTTGAAAGCCATTGATGTGTTGGTCCAAGGCATTGATCCCTTGAATGATCGAAGCACCTTTGGCTTTTGCAAAGGTCCTGCTAATCTCCCAAATATCACTTTCTGATATCCCACATATGGCTGCAACCTTTTCAGGAGGATATGCCTTGACATGCTCTTTTAACTTATCGAAACCGAGCGTATATTTTTCAACGAATTCTTTGTTGTAGATCCCCTCATTGATGATCACATTCATCATAGCTAGTGCCAGAGCAGCATCTGTCCCCGGCTTTATCTGAATGAATTTTCCTCTTTTTGCCAGAGGGATCCGCTTGGGATCGATCACGATCAGCTTGAGTCCTCGATCCAAGGCCTTGTTTATCCTTGCAGCGAGTGGAGGTTCTGAAGCGTCTGGGTTATGCCCCCAAAGGATAATGCAGTCAGAATTATCAGGGTCTTCTAGAGGGTATGTTCCGAACGTTATCAGCCGAGCCATGATACGCGTCCTAAAGCAGTGAGCTTCGATTGAAAAGTAGTTCGGTGAACCGAACGCGCCCCGAAACCTCTGGGCAAAAGCCGAGATCGAGATGTTCTCCGCACCTATGGAGCCAACTGAAAAGGCCACAGAGTGGGCACCGTACTCCCTTTTAATCTGCGTCAGCTTATTGGATATGGTATCGAGAGCCTCGTTCCACGAGATACGGGCAAACTTCCCATTCTTTTTCATCATAGGATAAAGTACCCGCTCAGGCGAATACACATAGGGTACCAGATTCAAGCCCCTCGAACACAACTCTCCTCTACTAAAGGGGTGCTCGACCATAGGCTCCACCCTGGTCAGCTTTCCCTCTTTGACATATGCATTGATACCACAAACCTGGAAACACAACATACATACAGTTTTAATCATGGTTTCATTTGAGCTGTCTGGCATGAGCGCACCTCCGAATTTTCGTTTTCTACTTATCTCTCTTGGGAAACATCCCACACTGAAAACATCTATCTGCTTCAGTGAGTCCTTCCAGTTCGGTGAACCCAAGTTCAACTTCTTTGAAGCACTCAATTCTCTCTTTCTGAGGCAGCATGGCCATTCTTTGCCGTTCCCTCTTATTGAATCTCTCTGTGTCAACATCTTCGGGGCCTATTGTTCTGGGCGCTGGTTCTTCAGAATCAAGGATTTGCCTGTTTAGATATTGATCAATAGCAACAGCCGCTTTCCTTCCGGCTGCAATAGCTTCAATAACTGTAGCTGGTCCGCTTACTACATCGCCACCAGCAAACACACCATTCATACCGGTATATAAGGTATGGCTATTGACTTGAATCGTTCCCCTGGCTGTTACCTCGAGTGGATCATTATTTAAGAAAGAAAGGTCAGGAACTTCCCCGATCGCTGTGATAACAATGTCGGCATCGACAACAAACTCTGAACCCTTAATGGGTATAGGCCTCCTTCGACCGCTCTCATCCGGCTCACCCAGTTCGGTCCGGATGCATTCCACCCCCACCACCTTACCATTCATGCCGACGATCTTGGAAGGGGTTGCAAGACAATAAATTTTAATGCCTTCTTCTTCTGCAGCCTCCACATCCTCTCTGTAAGCGGGCATTTGTTCTTTCGCTCTGCGGTAAGCGATGATGGTTTCCTTCGAACCGCACCGGAGGGCAGCCCTGGCTGCGTCAATTGCCACATTACCGCCCCCTACAATAACGACCTTATGCCCTATCTTTAAACTCTTTCCAAGATTAACCTCTTTCAGTAACGTTGTACCAGGATAGACCCCTTCCATCTCCTCACCAGGAATTCCCAGTCTCAAGCTCTTGTGGGCGCCGGTAGCAACGAAAATCGCACTATAACCTCGTTGCCATAAATTACCCAGGGTCACTCCATTCCTACCTATGGGGCTATTCAATTTAATCTCAACACCACATTTTTGAATATCTTCAATCTCGGTTTGAAGCACATCTCTGGGTAAACGGTACTCTGGAATACCGACCGCCAACATCCCGCCAGGGACAGAGAGGGCCTCAAATATTGTCACACCGTAACCGAGCTTAACCAGATTAAATCCGGCGGTTAAACCTGCTGGACCGGCGCCTATGATAGCCACCCTCTCTTCTTTTTTCCTTGCTGGCGGAGTGACATGCTTCCGTCCCTGCCTTGATGCAACCGCATCAACTATAAAGCGCTTGAGACCATTAATGGCAATGGAAGTATCGAAATCGCCGCGATTACACTTAACCTCGCAGGGATGAGGGCAAACTCTGCCAATCGTACCTGGTAGCGGAATCTTCTCCTCTATCAAACTTAATGCCTTTTCATACCTCCCTTGAGCGGCAAACTCAAGGTAGCCCCTGATATCCAATCCAACAGGACAAGCTTGTTTGCATGGGGGAACAAGCAGCCAGGGGGAGGGGGCATTGAGAACTCCCTTGGGCCATTCTATGCAGGTGACCTTTTCATATCGTTCATCAGCCTCACTGCAGTAACCGCATGCAGCACATTTTACAATCTCGTCGGCTCTTCCTTCTTTGGCTTTGATGGGCCAATCGGGGTCGGCCAATAAGGGTCTTGCCATACCTATTATATCTGCTTTACCCTGCTCGAGAATTTCCTCAGCTAATTCAGGCATTCGAATTTTTCCGGCGGTCACAATAGGGATATCATATCCTGCTTCTCTCACTGCCTTCCGCACTCCTTCAGCTAAATAGACTTGAGTCCCATCCGGATTCCACCACCGTGGGCTCATCCGGTAGCCACTATAGCCCGTACCAGCAAAAGGTGGAAAATTCGGTGGAGGTGGCTCTGCATCCTCAAACCTCTCACCTGCTGACACGCTTATATAATCAACACCCGTATGAGCTAATCGCCGGGCGATACGGGCACTCTGAAGCAAAGTATTCCCTTCTTTGGTGAACTCCTCCCCATTTATCCTGACTCCCACTGCAAAATCATTGCCTACAGCGCGTCGGGCAGCAAGAACAACCTCGGTCGGCAGCTTCAATCTTCCTTCAAGATCTCCTCCATATTGATCTTTTCTTTTGTTCACCAATGAGAGAAACGAGGCGAGTGTGGTGAAGTGTGCCATATGGAGTTCAACAAAATCAAAACTTGCTACTTTGGCCCGCAGAGCTCCGCCAGCAAATTGCTCTGGTATAGCTTGTATCTCCTCAGGTTTTAAGTCTTCGACTTTCTGTCTCCAACCACTTCGAGCCAATTTCAAGAAGTGTATGAGCTGTAGGCCTATCTTTACATCGGGATTGATGGAGCGTATCTCGCTAACAAATTCTTTTAATTCCTCTACGAACTGGTCATCACTTACTCGCAAATTGAATGAACTCCTTGAAGGGAGGACAACAGCAGCCTCAACCACCATAGCTCCAAGCCCACCGTGAGCCAATCTTTTGTATCTTTCCTTAATGGCATCTGTCACGTGCCCATCTTCGGCTGCTAACCTTGTTACTGCCGCTGTCGACATTATGCGGTTTGGAAAGGTGCAGTTCCTTACCCTCAATGGCGAAAATAATTTCTCATATCTCACGGTTGACATTTTCTAACCCCGTCGTTATTCATTAAATTCAACTGTTGCTTCGTGAGCGAACAAAGTGGTCTCTCATTATAACCCCTGCAAAATATACACGTTCAAGCTATCCCCAGACGCCTTTTGATGTCTTCTCGTAAAGCTTTTTTATCGGCCTTACCGACTTTTGTTAACAGGATACTTTCAACAAACTCAATCCTCTCCGGGAGTTGAAGTACGGACGCACCCTTATTCTTTAAAAATGAAATAATTTCTTCAAATGTAAGTTTTGCTCCAGCTTTAGGTTGAATATAGGCACATACCCTTTCACCGAGCTCTTTATCAGGCATCCCCACGACTGCAACATCTGTAACGCCGGGATGTGAGCTGATCAGATCTTCGACATTGTTAGCGCTAATATTTTCGCCCCCGCGGATAATGATATCTTTAATTCTACCGGTAATTTTGATATTTCCAGATTCATCGATTCTTGCTAAATCTCCTGTTTTGAGAAATCCATCCTTCGTGAAGATCTCCTTGTTGTCTTCTGGGGATTTAAAATAACCAGTGAATATACCTGGTCCCTTTGTTACGAATTCACCATCCATATCTGGAGGAAGTTCATTTTCATCTTGATCTATGATCTTATATGTCTCGTATGGACAACATTTCTTGCCTACAGTATTACAGATGATTTCAAGGTCGTCATCCAGTCTTGTTGTGGCATTTGAACCCTCCACGGATCCAAAAGCATTGACGAATTTACATCCAAGCTTTTCATAGACACCCTTCACTACGTCAGGCGTGCTCGCTGCCCCACCGGCATATATTTTTTTCAAAGAGCTCAAATTATAATCTTTAAGCCGTTCGAAATTAATTAATCGAATAACAATTGCGGGGACCGTGGGCAGAGCGGTTATCTTTTCTCTCTCAATAACACTACATAAATCTGCTGGGTCTGTAGAATCTATTAAGACAAATTTGGCAAAGTTAAATATGCTCCCCCCCACTCCACAAAACATCCCTTGACCATGAGAAACAGGGGCGATTGTTAATATGGTATCTTCACTCGTTATTTCCCAGGTTCTCGAATGATATTCAACATTACAAATGAAACTATTATGCGTCCGAGGAGCTGCTTTGGGCAAACCTGTCGTTCCACCCGTAGGCATGATCTGAGCAACTTCCATGGGGTCAGGCCTTCGATCAGCAAGCTCACGAAGGTTCCTTTCTGTCAGATTCGCTTCCCCGATCAAATCTTCTAGGCGGACAAACGGCCCCTTTGCTTCCGCCCTAACCGAAACAATATGTTTTAGGTGGGAGTTTTCTTTAAGGACACTGTTGATGATCGGCAGATAGTCAATGCGTTTGTACTGCATCGGCAGTACCCATGCTTTGGGTTTGGTAAGGCTACAAAGATGGTTGATCTCTAACTCCGTATGTCTTGGAAGCAATAAAACAGGAATTGCACCGATCTTTTGAAGAGCA
>Ga0256868_10000313_pt1 | contig 29098 bp, 24 predicted proteins | sample RVTome_13_FD_187341 | JGI IMG/M metagenome (GOLD analysis project Ga0256868, IMG submission 187341) | Soil microbial communities from uranium-contaminated site in the Upper Colorado River Basin, Wyoming, United States - RVT92D227 HiSeq ...
GTCCCATCCGCCGTATCCACCAGGTCTAGCAAACTCGACGCAATAAAGCTGCTTGCCGTCGGGAGAAAGACAGGGTCCGAGGTCTTGAAGGTCCGTGTTCACATTAGGACCACAATTCTGCGGCTCCGACCAGGAACCGGACACGCTATCCCAAAAAGAGTACCAGATGTCGTTGTTACCGTAAGTTCCTGGTCTATTTGAAGACCAGACTGCCATCCCACCATCCACGGTCGTGCGAAATGATTCCTCGCCGTTTGGGCTGTTAATCGGCAGTCCCAGGTTTACCGGCTCGCTCCAGCCACAATCCACTATGTCCGGCTCTGCTCCTTCTTTAAAAAGATAGTCGATTAAATACACCACGTCCCCCACATCAATCACACAATCTGCTGTGGGATCGCCGCACTCATAGATTACTGGAGGTGGTCCATTCCTAAAGAGATAGTTGATCTCATATACCACGTCCCCCACGTCTACTAGGCTGTCCTCGTTCACGTCACCGGGCATTTGTGCTTGAGTGCCGGCTATTGACACCAAGAGGATGAAACTAAAGAGCAACAAAGAATTAACTATTCTCAGCATAAGATTCCCCTCACCTTTTATCAATGTTTATCAATTATAGTATAATTTACTGACTTATTTTGTCAAGTGAATTTTTGACTTTTTGGGGAGGGAAATGGGTATGAGGATAGCTAATCTGTATTATCCCCGTTCGTCACAGACACCCCATCCGTGACGCTTTACGGTAACGGATTCATCCTAAACGGACTTGTCTTGAGGGATTGCCCCGAAGGATTCACCGTGAACGGACATCGAAGGTCCACATGGAAGGTGTTCGTTACCAACGAGACTTACGTCCATATGGACGGCTACAAACCCCAAACACAATTATGACACAATCTCTGCAGGTGAGGGGGATAAACGGGGAAGGCAAAAAAATCCCTCCCCCTGCATTCGGCAAAGGGAGGGAAGAGGGGAGATAACAATTTAGCATGAAACCGGCGGGGTGGGTCCATGTTTATACAGATAGTTGATCAGAAAGATTACGTCATCTATATTCACCTGTCCGTCGCAGGTCACGTCACCGGCTTGCAGGGGATCGGGAGCAGAACCTGCCTTGTACAGATAATTTATCAGGTACAGCACGTCTGCGATATCTATCACCCCGTCCAGGGTGGGATCGCCGATCTTGTACCCGACCGATCGAGCCACCGAGATCAAAGTGGCTAAGCACATACGGGTCACCTGTTTCATATAGGGGAAGTTCAAGCTGTCGACTATATCGTAGTTTTTGTGCCAACCATAGGTGAAGAAATCTCCCTCCGAGGCAAAAACCGCATCAAATCCATACTGGTAAAAGGAATAGTGATCGCTGCCGGAGGATTGACCTGCATAGGATGCGTCCAAATTGGTGTATGTGTCTGCCATGTTGATCATCTGGTTGACGTGATCTATGGCGGATGAAGCCGCATAGATTTTCACTGCGGTATGCGCACCGATATTGTGGGCAATCATATCGGCGTTTATCATCAGGGGAATATCGGCGGAAATGCTCGAAAGATACGATGCAAAATAGTCGCTTCCGATCAATCCCTGTTCCTCCTGGGCAAAGGGAACGAACAGCACCGTAACGGGTAGGGGATTTTGGGCGATTATCCGCGCCATCTCCAGAGTGGCTACGGTGCCGGTGGCGTTATCGTCTGCTCCCGGCGCCCAGGTGTATGGATTGGTGCCGCTTCCGTACACCACCGAATCGTAATGCCCACCCACCACCATCAACTTGTCGGGTCTAACCGTTCCCACCACCGTTGCCACCACGTTCCATTGATCGGAATCATAATAGTAGTGATGTAGCCAGACGCTGTCGATGCCAAAGCCGATAAACTTGTTTTTTATCCAATCCCGGGCTTTTATTATCGAATCGGAATAGGAATAACGGGTTTTGAAATTCTGCAATCTCAGATCCCAGGCATAGAGGGAATCTTGCGAGATCAGTGACAGTAAACTGTCGATGCCGGGGGTGAAGGGTTGATACTTGGGCAATTCGGTCACCGGGGATTGGTACACAAGCGGCAGAGGATGACGGAAGACCTTGGCTATATGATATCCCTGTACTGACAGTTTTCTGGCGTTTTCATCCGAGATTTTAATGAAATAGAACTTCTCAGCGTTAACTAAAATTTTACCATAAGTAGTGAGGTTTATTTTCTCGGTCCTTTCCGACTCGGAGACCAGATAGTAGCTTTGACTCCACGGTTCTTCATCTATGATCTCATAGATTAAGTTAGCATTGTCTAATGCACTTAGAATGGATTTTTCATATTCGGCAATCACCAGATTGCTCCCGTCGATTTTCACCGGAAACTTGTGATAAACGGAGACGCCGAGCTGGTTTGCCTTTTGATAGTCCGATTCAGTGGTTAGTTTCAGCTTTATCAAAACCGTTGCGCTTAATGCTTTTCCTGATCCCCAAACCATTATCATTAAAAGAATTAAAAATAAAACCACTATCTTGCCTGCTCGCATAAAAACTCCTTAAAAAGGTGAAAGGTGTTAGGTTTAAGCATAACAACATCTCAAGTAAACTCTGCCCTTTGCCCAAAGGTTCGGAAGATTCTTGGAATACCTTTAGGGCAAAATCATTTATCTTAAATTCAATATAATCAAAAGACCGTTTTTGTCAATGGCAATTCAGGAATGAGTAGTGAGTATCCCGAAGATTGTGGGGGTATCCTTCGATTAAGCTCAGGACTAAAGGTAAAGCCTTGGCTACTTATTAACAGTAGGGGCGATTCCCCGCCTAAGGCGGGATGTTTTCCACATGAATCGCCCCTGCGAACTTACAATCCGTATTTTTCTACTATCTCCTTCTTACCCTTCCCCAGGATATCGTATTTCTTCCCGATCTTGATGAAAGCGGCAATGGCTTTGTCTAAATGCTCCATCTCGTGATCCGCGGAGATCTGGACTCGGATTCGAGCTTCTCCTTTAGCCACCACCGGAAAGAAAAATCCGATCACATAGATCCCTTCGTAATACAGATCCTTGGCGAAATCGGAAGCCAGCTTGGCATTGTAGAGCATAATCGGGACGATGGGATGAATCCCTTCCTTGATGTCGAATCCCGCTTCGGTCATTTTCTTCCGGAAGTAGAGGGTGTTCTTCTCCAGCTTGTCCCTTCTTTCCGTGGTCTTGGAGATCACATCCAAAACCTTGCTGGCAGCGGAGACGATCACCGGCGGAACCGTGTTGGAAAAAAGATAGGGTCGGGCTCTCTGGCGCAATAGATCGATCATGTCTTTCCGCCCACTGGCGCAGCCGCCCGACGCACCCCCCAACGCCTTGCCCATGGTGGTGGTGATAAGGTCGACTCTGCCCATTACCCCGCAATGTTCATGCGTTCCCCGTCCGGTCTTTCCCACAAAGCCGGTGGAATGTGAGTCGTCCACCAAAACCATGGCGTCATACTTCTCCGCCAGCTCGCAGATCTTGTCCAGCTTGGCGATATCGCCGTCCATGGAGAAAACCCCATCGGTGATGATCATCCGGAAACGGTTTTCCTGGGATTCCTGCAGTTTCTCCTCCAGGTGTTCCATGTTGGAGTGCCTGTAAACGTACTGCTGGGCTTTGCACAGTCTCATCCCGTCCACGATCGAGGCATGCACCAATTTATCGGCGATCATCGCATCCTGCCGGTCTAAAAGCACGTCGAAAACCGCGGCATTGGCATCCATGCAGGAGGGAAAAAGGATAGTATCCTCAGTCCCCAGGAATTCGGAAAACTTTTTTTCCAGCTCCCGGTGAATATCCTGCGTGCCGCAGATGAACCGGACCGACGACATGCCGTATCCCCGTGCATCCAGCCCCTGGTGGGCTGCTTTGACCACTTCCGGATTGCTGGAGAGCCCCAGGTAGTTGTTGGCGCAGAAGTTGATTACCTCTTTTTCCGGCGCTCCGGATGGAAACTCCACCTTGATATCCGCACCCTGCGGGGAGTGAATGTACCTTTCTTCCTTGTTTAAACCCGCCTCTTTAATCCCTTTCAACTCATTTTGGTAATACTCTTTCGCTTTACTCGGATACGCCATAATATCCTCCATCCTCACCTTAACCTGGAGAGGAAATATTCTTTTCCTTGCTTATAAACTCTTTCCCCCTCACCCTACCCTCTCCCACCAGGGGAGAAGGTTTTATTAACCCGTCATCCGTTATTCGTCATTAGTTCTATGGTTTCACAAACCCCTTCAAAAGATCCATGATCTTGTTCACCGAATCGAATACCTCCGGAGTGGCTTTGTCATCCGGTATGGAGATTTTGTACTTCTTCTCTAAGAACGTCTTTAAAGAGACCATGGAGAAGGAATCGACGATTCCGGAGGAGATCAAAGGAGTGTTCTCCGTCACCTCCACGTCGCTGTCCTCGTCCAAGAATTCTTTTTTTACATAATCGATGATCATCTGTTTTTCTGGGTCCATTTTATTGCTCCTTTCATGTTATTGGAATGCAAAAGCTTGCTTTTACGGTTTTGTTTTCCTTAGAATCTATATTTAGTTCACTTCATCTCAATAATTTTACAGTATTGGATTCAAATACATATCTTTAATCTTTTCTTGCTCTTGACCGAATTCGTTCTAAACTAGGCAAAGTGCTCAGCCTACTTACTTCTTAATTCGGACAGGGACAAGCCCTGTCCCTACGAGCTTTTCCCCTCACCTGTATCCCCTCTCCGGAGGGAAGAGGGAAATTATCTTTACTTCTTGTTTTCTCCTGACCTCAATCCCTTAATCCCTGACCCTCGAATTTGCGGCGGACAGATTTAATCGTTCTCCAAAGTCGACGTATCCCCGATCGGCTCGCCCCATTCCTGTGCCCGGAGCAGTCTTCGCATGATCTTCCCGCTTCTGGTCTTGGGAAGGGATTGGACAAATGCGATCTCCTGCGGCATGGCCAGAGGAGACAGTTTCTTGCGGATGAAGTTCATTATGTCCAGCTCCAGATCGTCTCCCGGCTCGAAACCTTTCTTGAGCGCCACGAAAGCCTTGACCACCTCCATGTTGATCGGGTCCGGCTTTCCGATGGCCGCTGCTTCAGCCACCGCTTTGTGTTCGATGAGTGCCGACTCGATCTCGAACGGTCCCACCAGATGGCCGGCGGTGTTGATCACGTCGTCATCCCGGCCCACGAACCAGAAATACCCATCCTGGTCGATGCTCGAGCGGTCACCGCAGATGTACCAGCCGTTTTTGAATTTATTGTCGTAAATCTCCTTATTATTCCAGTATGCTCGAAACATGGAAGGCCAGCCGGGTTTCAACGCAATCAGCCCGACCGAGCCGGGGGTCGTTATCGGTTCAAAAGTTTTAGGGTCAACCACTGTGGCAACGATTCCGGGAAACGCTTTTCCCATGGAGCCGGGTCTGATCTCCATCCCCAGGAAGTTGGTTATCACGATGCTTCCGGTTTCGGTCTGCCAGTAGGTGTCGTGGAAAGGTTTCCCGAATGCTTTCTGTGACCAGACCACCGCCTCGGCATTCAAAGGCTCACCCACACTCAGAAGATACCTTAGAGAGGAAAGATCGTGTTTCTTCACCACCTCTATCCCTTCTTTCATCAAAAGACGTATAGCGGTAGGAGCGGAATACCAGACGGTCACTTTATTTTTTTCTGCAAACGCATACCACTTATCCGCACTGAAGCCGGAATCCAGAACTGCCTGAGTAACCCCGTTGGACCAGGGACCGATGATGCCATAGGATGTTCCCGTCACCCAGCCAGGATCGGCGGTGCACCAGTAGATGTCGTCCGGCTGGAGGTCAAGCACCCACTTGGTGGATAGATACTGGGAGATGATGGATGAATGAACATGCAATGCCCCTTTGGGTTTGCCGGTGGTTCCAGAGGTGTAATGCAGAACCGAAGGAGTTTCCCTTTCCGCCTTGAATATGTCGAATTTATCCACCCGGAGGGCATTCTCCATGGAAAAGGCAATCTCCCTTTCCTGGAGCTTGAAGTCATCCGCATCGACGATGATGATTTTGGTAAGCTCGGGTAGTGTCTCCCGGATTCTCCGGACTTTGCCCACGTGCTTTTTGGTAGTGAGGATCGCTCTAGTCTTGGCATCATCCAGCCGGGTGAAGAGCGCCTCTTCACCGAATGCGGAAAATAAAGGCTGGGCGATCCCTCCCATTTTTAGAATTCCCAGGAAGGAAATATACAGCTCCGGAATCCGGTCCATGAATAGGCATATCCGCTCCTGGGGTTTTAGCCCGATCTCATGAAAAAACTTGGCAAAGGAGTTACTATGAACCCTGATATCATCATAGGTGTACTTTTTGACCTCTCCGGTAAATCCCTCCCAGATTAGCGCGAGTTTTTTCCCCAATCCCTGATCGCAGATCCGATCGCTGCAAAAATAGCCGATGTTTATGGGACCGCCTTTGCCGAATCCAAGCTCCTCCTCCGAGATCTTCCAATCGAAATTGTTGTACCGTTGTTCGTATGAACCCATATTGCTCATAGTTGCGTCTCCGTGCGGTTATTCATTGGTTAATATCCGTTCCACCCAAAATGGAACCACCGTTATAATCAACAAAATACAAAAACACCCATCCTTTTGCAAATCATTTCGTAAGGTGATTGTGAAAATTTTAACAAGCTCTCCTTCCTTATAATGACCCTTATTATGAAAATAGTAAGTACAGGAGGGAGAATGAAATAGAGGCGGGTTTTCCTTGGCCAGTCACGAGATGTCATGAGCTTTAGCTCGTGGAGGAAGTTTTAAATCCAATTTCTTATAGGGGGAATAACCTTTTCACCTCTTTGATGGGCTAAAGCCCAAAGAAATTATGGATTCTTCCTGTCCACGACCTGTAGGTTGTGGCAATAGTCATTGAGGTCGGCAAAAGTTATTAAAAGCGTGGCAATAGTTATTCAGGATGTAATAAAAATCATCGAGGAGAATATTAAATCGATTACCTTCCTTGATCAGATAATACTTAAGCAAATCGACGATGTCTTTGTCGTCTTCGATTATTAGGATTTTTTTGGACACAGATTCTCTTGGGGAAAGCTTGGATGTTATTTCATTCTATTTATTCTGTCTAACAGGACCTTAATCTTAACAGAATTTAGATATCTGAAATTGCTCCTAACTCAACAGCTTTGAAAACCGCAAAAGCCCCGCAAAGCGGGATTTACTCTTCGATCCAACAAGCTTTTGCACTCCAAGCTCAACTTCTCTGATATCAGAGGCTCCCTTCCAGTATCCTGTATTTACACAATAAAATCAAATTCCGTAATCTGAAATTCTTTATTGCTGCATAAACTCCTTTAAGCTCTCATCCAATACCTGAGGCTCCAGATCGATCACCTTCGGGGTCAGCAGGATAAAGACCTGGTAGGTGGTTTTGGTGGTGATCTTTCGAGAAAAGAGGAATGGCAAGATCGTTCCCAAAACCGGCACCTTTCTTTTGGTAACGTAATCCACGCTGCGGTTCAATCCCCCCAAAAGAAACGTATCCCCATCCTTGACTACTGCGGTATTTTCCAGTATCTGCCCGTCCTTGGAAGGGCTTCCGGAGATGGATTCTCCCAAAGTGGTAAGCTCTGCGGTGACATCCAACGTGATGTATCCGCTATTTCCAATCGAGGGGACGCAATAAAGACTCAAACCCGCATCCATGGTTTGGGTTTCGAACAAATTCGTGTAGCTGGAATACCGGGTTACATAGGTGACACGTTCCCCGTCCAGTATCTTGGCCGGGCGATTGTTGATGGTGACGATGCGGGGGGCATTGCGGATGGTACCGGCTCTGTTCTCTGCTATGATGTTGAGAAACTGATCGAACCGGAGTTGACCGGATACGCGGGTATCTTTCGAGGTTTGAGTGAGCGTCTGCTCCGTTTCATGTTCTGAAGTCATCGGTCCGCTTTTGGCTTTATCCTTTTGATCCCGGCTGACTTTATCCCGGTTGTAATTATGATAGAGGGTAAGACCGCTGGATCTCAACAGATCTTCCCAGTCGATACCTAAATCGTCCAAACGTCTGTTATCGAGTTCGATGATCTGGGTCTCGATGATGATCTGCCGGGGAGGGATGTCTGCCGATTTTATCAACTCTTTGACCACGGCAATATCCTCCGGCATGCCGGTCAACATCACCAGGTTGGCAGCATCGTTGCAGCGGATCTGCACCGGTCGGTCGTGATTGGGAAAATCGCAGAAAAAGCTGTTAACCCCTCCGCTGGTGGTAACCCCCAGGAAATCCAATAGCTCAGAAGGAGAAATATAACTGGGGGTAATGACTTCCGTCACCATGGTCAGCGGAACCGGCTTCTTCTGCGTTTGTGGTTCGACCGCCATGACAATCCCCGCCACAACCAGGAAACACCACACTCCCATTAACCATCCCACCTTTTTCATGGCTCGCCCTCCTCAATTTTAAAAGTTATACATAAAATGAAGTAGTTAACCGCCCAATAAATTGGGCAACAACAGAAATATTTTCATTTCGCCTCGGGGAAAAATATTACTTTACCCACCTCTTTTTTGTCGGAGATCACCGCTTCCATCCCCTCTTGGAAATCCTTGAGGGGTAGCTTGTGGGTGATCACCGGGGTAACGTCCACTTTTTTGTATTTCAATAGATTGCTCAACTGGAACCAGGTTTCGAACATCTTTCGACCGTTTATCCCGATGATCTTGGCCCCCTTGAAGATGACGTAGCTGTTCAAATCGAATTCTATTTTGGCGGGAGGAATGCCGAAGGCGGTGAAGGTGCCGCTTTTTTTTAAGATCTCAAAACCGCTGTCGATCGCCCCCTGCACACCGGTCATCTCCAGCACCACGTCCACCCCTTCACCTGAGGTTGCATCCATGATCTCTTTAACCGGGTTGTTGGTAAGAATACTTATTGCCACGTCCGCCCCCATCTTTTTCAGCAGGTTGACCCGATAGGGGAACTCGCCCACCGCATAAATCTTTGCCGCCCCCACTGCTTTGGCGATCCCCACGGCAAAACAAGCGATGGGACCGTCCCCCATAATGGCAATGATCTTTGCGGAGACTTGGCTTTCCATCACCGTATAGGTGGCGTTGCCGAAAGGCTCCTGCACCGAGGCGATCTCCCAGGGGATGCTCTTGTCGTTTCTCCAGGCACAGACCTCCGGGATCACCACGTACTCGGCGAAGCAGCCATCCGTGTCCACGCCTAAAATCTTAAGATTCTGACAGATATGTTGATTCCCGGTCAGGCACTGGTAACATTGCCCGCAGGGGATATGGGTCTCGGCAGAGATATAGTCTCCCACCTGGATTCTTTTCACCAAATTTCCCACCTGCACCACCTCTCCGGCGCACTCGTGCCCGAAGATCATGGGGGGCTTGATCCGGTTCTCCGCCCACTGGTCCCATTTGTATATGTGCGCATCGGTTCCGCAGATGGAGGTGGCTTTCACCTTTACCAAAACTTCATTCTGTTTTATTTGTGGGACATCTACCGTAACGACTTCAGCCCCGGGTCCTTTGACTTTCTTCATTACCGCCAGCATCTTTCCTGACATAATAATTTCTCTCCGTTCGTTTCAATTATTCCCAGCCTGTTTCTTGCGTAAATAAACAACATATTTGGATTTGAACCATCACGCCCTACTTCTTTAGCCGAAAATACCAATATATTCTGTTTTGTCAAGCAAAATGGAAGATTCAAGTCCCTATTTGCCTACGCAGAATGAAAGCTCAGAATGAACTGAGTAACCTGCGGCTAACCACCTTCTTTTTTCCCGGTTAGTGAAACCTCTGATCTACCTTATCAGCACCATTTTTCTAGTCGCACGATAGTTCCCAGCACTAAACCTGTATAGGTAGATTCCGCTGGCTGCATCCTTACCAGAGGAATTCTTCCCATCCCACATTAATATGCAAGCGCCCGCCTCATAACGCCTTTCAAATTCCCGAACTTTCTCCCCCAGAATACTATAGATTGTAATGGTCACATCAAGAGATATAGGGACGTCAAAGTGAATATTGGTTTGCGGATTGAAGGGGTTGGGATAGTTCTGAAAAAGGTAAAACTTATTAGGAAGTACCTTGAAAACAGCTTTACTTGAATCACATAGTCCTGCTGGATCGCAGACTTTAAACCAGATAGTTTCGTCACCCTTCCATTCCGGATTGGGAACGTTAATAGTTGCTACTCCATCAGTTATGTTAACTATTAAACCCAATTCCCCTAAACAGCTCCAGATAAGTGCTGAATCGGGATCATCCGGATCAGTAACATAGTCATTCAAGTTGATGGAAGTAAAGCTCCCACCTTCAGCTATGGTCTGAGCGGGGATACCTGAAACTACTGGCGCATCATCTACAGCAATAACTGTGAAAATAACAGGAACGGAGTCACATAGACCTCCTGGATCGCATGCTTTGAACCATATGGTTTCGGAGCCATTCCATTCAGGATTGGGAATGGTGATGGTGGCTTTCCGATTAGTTATGTTGACCAATAACCCCACTTGCCCCCAATAACTCCATGCCATAGCTGATTTGGGATTATCCGGATCAGTAACATAATTATCCAGATTGACAGAGGTAAAGCTCTCACCTTCGGTAATAGTCTGATCGGGGATATTTAATACCACGGGTGGGTCATTCACTGCAGTGACTGTGAAAGTGACTTGATTTGAGTCACATAGCCCTATTGGATCACATGCTTTAAACCATATAGTCTCTGCACCATTCCAGTCTTGATTGGGAGGGGTTATTGTGGCTACTCGATTAGTTATGTCGACTACTAATCTTGTTTCACCCCAGTAACTCCAAACCAAAACCGAATCGGGATCATCTGGATCATTGACATAGTCATCCAGGTTGATCGGCGAAAAATTCTTACCTTCGGCTATGGTCTGATCAGGGATGTCTGAGACTAAGGGCTTATATTTTGGCGGCAAAATCTCGGTTCTGTAAACATATAGAGAATCACGGGACGCCAAGCAAAGTTCGAACAAGCTATCTTGGTCCACATTTCCCAGTTTCATGTGATAGATTAGGTAAGGTTGGGACGAAACCGCCAAGATGTTTCCGGTGGATCCTTCTCTAAATTCCATAAGTCCATTCCAGTAGGCAATACAAAAAGCGTTCGTCTCTCTGCTATTAAGACAGCAGATAGCCAGGTCAGTTATGTATTTACCTGTATTCCACTCAATGCTCCATATCAGCTTTGCAGTCAGTTCACTCCAACAGGAAAGTCTCGTTTTTTCATGAGGATATATACACCAGGTGTGAATTTGGCCTACCGCAAGAATACAATCCGATGCTCCACCATCGAAGCTGCCTACTTCCATTGCGCTAAACGATCCATCTCCGCAATTCGCCGTTTGCCAGCCTGCACCCAGTAAGCTGAACCAATGAGAATATTGCGGCGTGCGCTCAACAATCCAGATATCAAGATCTGTATATTCAATTGTAGGATATTCCTCAGTTTCCCACCTATCCCAACCCAAGAACATCTTTTCGTGAGCGGTGTAATAATTATCCTCGATCAAAATATCTCTTATAGCACCATAATTGCTAATACTTTGAACTGTGATGTCCTGTCCGTTCAAAGCATATAATTTTCCACTTCTTTTAGCAAACCACCCCCCTTCTCCAATGCTACCGGAAGAATCAAATTGAGTACCAAGAAAAATCTGGGGTAAACTGTCTTGATCTATGGTTGATATAGCTGCCGCGAGAACAATCTGATCGAAACCGGAAGCGGTGTGAATAGAATCAAAAGTAGGTCCATCAAAGATTTCTATATAGCCGATTGAACTGTCAGAACGTTGACCTCCACAGATGATGTCAAGATAGCCGTCATTATTTCTGTCTCCAGCAGCGACGGTATAAATAGTGCCGTTGAAAGCCGGGCTTTGCCACAGCCAGCTTTGAGTAACTGCATCTAATATCCCCACTCGAGATGAGTCAGATTTAAAGCCAACCAGAATTTCATTAATCCCATCATTATTAAAATCGATCAACTTCATGTCTCTTACTTTAATAGGAAATACCCACTGCACTTGTAAATCCAATGTGTCTATCGGGCTTGCCTCAGTACGCTCACCTATAAAGGAAGCAATCAGAAGCACCTCCACTAATGCGAGAGCTAAACAGCTAAGATGTATATTCGAAGGAAACTTAATTCTCATTTATTCTTCCTTTAACTAATAGGCCAACATGTTTTTAAGACTTGCCATTTTAGAATTTACTCAGAATTTATGGCATGTTAGGTATTTTCTATGGATATTCTTTACTACTTATCCTTTCTCGTTCTCCAAAAACGCCTCCGGGTTGCCGGTAAAATCCCATAGGTCGATCTTATTGGATTCGTCCTCGACCACAATGGACAGATCCCCCATGGCTGAAAGTCTGCTTTGGGTGGCTGAAGCTGGAAAATTTAAATATAAAGGTAGGACGATAACGACGATGAACAAAAATGAGAGCTTTGGTTTTCGCATTTTTGTTCTAACCTTTAGGAACTAAACCTTGCACGCTACTGCGACTCTATCTATCCCCCCTAAATCCTTCTTGATCTCTATATCCTTGAAATGCGGATATTCTCGGAATATGCCGACCACCTTTTCTGCCTGACCCAGTCCTATTTCCAAAACCAATATACCTCCTTCGCTGAGAAAGTCAAGCGAATTCCCGATTATTCTCCGGTGGAGTAGAGTTCCTTCCTGATCTGTTTTCAATGCTAAGATCGGTTCGTAGTCCTTGACCTCTTTTGGTAATTGGTCAAATTCCTCTTGGTTGACGTATGGCGGATTCGATACCACGCAATCAATCTTCCCTTCCAAATTTTTATTCTCTAATGGTGCGAATAAATCACCTTGAAGAAACTCTATCTGATTTTCCACCTTATTCATTTTTGCATTTTCCTTTGCTACCATCAAAGCATCTGTTGAGATGTCGGTAGCAAAGACCATGGAGTTTTTGATATTTTTGGCTAAGCTTATCGCAATGGCTCCTGAACCGGTGCCGATATCGATGATTTTCGGGGAGGAGCGATTTTTAAGACGCTCGATTACAATTTCCACCAGAGTTTCGGTCTCCGGTCGGGGGATGAGGACGTGCTCGTTCACCTTGAATTCCAGACCGAAAAACTCGGTGCTCCCGATGATATGCTGAAGTGGCTTTCCGGAGATTCTTTCTTGAATGTATTGGTTGAATTTCTCTATCTGTTGAGGAGTTAAAATTTGAGAACGGTTCAAATACAGATCAACCTTTTTGGCATTCAGAACCGCTTCTAACAGAAGTTCAGCATTGGTGCGGGGGCGATCAATTCCTTCGGACCTTAGCTTTTCTACTGCTTGATTGAGGACCTCAAGGCAGGAATTGCTCATGCGAATAAACTCTTTCAGCTTACACGAAATCAATACGAGCGGGGGACGGGAGCCGATAGCTGGCAAGATCCTTGAGACCGTCTTCCAATTTTCCATGGTACTCAAAAGCCAGATCCGGCGAGGAACAGCCCCGGTGCGCAGAACCGTAGAGCCAGTTCCGTACGGTTGGGTTCGTTCCCGAATCATCACCGGAAGATGAAAATGATCTCTTTACCAAAAACGATGGCAGAACCGAAACCGCCAAACCGGTCAGCCCGAATATCTTTAGAAATTTCCTTCGGGTTAACATAATGTTCTCTCTTAAAGTGGTCAACTGATATAACGGATTACTTCCGTTGCTCTTAATCGGTTAAATCTGCTTAATCCGTTGATTATCCTCCCATGAACGCAAACTCTTCTATTTTCATCGCTGGCACGTACATCACCACCCCGTACTGGGGGCAGAGCTTTCTCTCTTTGCTGATCATCGTCGCATTGGAGAAGGCCTCCAGAATACTCTGGCCGATGCGCATGTTTTGCACTGCCGATTTGATCTTTCCGTTCTCGATCAAGAAAGTCCCGTCCCGGGTGGTTCCGGTCACCATGGTCTTCATCGGATTCAGGTAGTTGATGTACCAGAAATGGGTGATCAAGATCCCCTTATCCGTACTCGCTATCATCTCATCTATGTTGGAATCCCCTCCCGCCATCACCATGTTTTTGGGATAGGGGCCGAAGGTGTTGTTGGGCAAAAGCGCATGCCCGGTCGATTCCACGCCGGCTTTGTTGGCATAGTAGGAGTTGTACACCACTCCTTGAGCCACGCCGTTTTCAATCAAGGGGACCCTCTTTTTGACCACCCCTTCATAATCAAAGGGCATGGCATTCATCACCGGATCATAGGGGTCCTCGACTATGGTTATGTTGTCACCAGTGATCTTCTGTCCGATATTCCCTGCCATGAAACTTCGTCCCGTGGTGAAAGTTTTTGCTCCAAAACCCAGGAACGCCAAAAACAATAAAAGCGATGCGACTGCTGCCTCCTCTAAGATGACGGTGTATTCTCCCGGGGGAAGCTCGATCGGATTTTGGGAAAGCAGGGTTCTTGAAATCGCCTTTTGGGTGACCTCCTCTATATTGATTTTTCCCACATCCTGGTTATAAGCCTGTGCCCAGCCGGATACGTTATCGCTCAAGCTGGCGGTGAGCGAAAACTGAGTCTTGGTCTCGTAGAAGTATTTCTTGGTTCCTAACGAGTTGACCACCGCGGTTACATCGCTCTCCGTTTGAAACATCCCGGTACCATTCGATTTCTGCGCCTGGCAGGCTTTTACCGCCTTCTCTATTCCTCTGGCTCTATCCAGAGGCGAAAATTTGGCAGTTTTCTTATAATAGCCATTGACCGGTGGAGCCGGTGGCGATTGGGGGAACGAGAAGAAATCCAGATCCTCCTTTTGAAAACCGGCGATCTCTATGGCGGTCTGTACTACCTCTCTGATCGAAACATCATCCGTTTGATTGGTTACCGCCACCCCCAGCTTTTTTCCCAGAACTGCCCGGGCCATGATGGTATGATCCAGGCGGGAGATGTTCTGAATGATCACGTTCTCGGCAAACCGGGTTAGGGAAAAATTCTCGCCCATATAAATCAATTCAGTTTGATCTGCTTTAGAAAATTCTAATCCCGTTTGAAGAACGTCAAAAATCTCATTTTTATCTGTCATCTTTGTACTCTTGTTTTTGAAATCTTATGTATAGTCGTGTAGTTCCCCCTCACTCTAACTCTGCGAAACATGCATACGCATCTCCCCCGAGGGGAGAGAGGAAACTCTTGAACTTCCGCCATTTTTTAAATTTTTATCTGTGATTTTGCACTTTGCATTTTGCAATCTGCAATTTGCATTAAATCAGTTCCCCACCTTCACATTTCTAAACCTCGCCGGTGCACATCCCTGGCTGGTGGGCATGTTCTGACCTGGTTGACCTTTGCCGCAGTTAGGCGTGCCCCAGATCTCCCACGATTTCTCGTCGGCTATGGCGTCGCAGGAATTCCAGAACTCGACCGTCTTTCCGGAGTAAGAAGGATTCTTGATCATCTCCCCCAGTTTACCGTTTTTTATCTCCCAGCCGATCTCGCATCCCATCTGAAAATTCTCCCGGGTGTCGTCGATCGACCAGGTGCGAACGGTCTGCATGTAGATGCCATCATCCACCTCGGAGATGATCTGCTCGAAAGTCTTGTCTCCGGGTAAAAGATTGGTGTTGGTCATCCGGATCAATGGGATATTGGCCCAGCTGGATGCCCGCATGCAGCTATTGCTGGTCGTGCCAATCAAAGGGGCGGTTTCGCGGGAAGTCAAATAACCGACCAGGATACCGTTTTTTATCAAGAAGCTTCGGTCGGCTTTCACCCCCTCGTCGTCATAGCCAAAGGTCCCCAAACCAAAAGGTGCAGTGGAATCGTTGACCACATTCACTATCTCCGAACCGTATTTCAGCCGGTTCAATTTGTCTGGGTTGGCGAAGCTGGTGCCGGAGAAGTTCCTTTCCGCTCCGAATACCCGGTCCAGCTCCAAAGGGTGTCCGATGGATTCATGAATCTGCAGGGATAACTGGGTGCCATCCAGAACCACAGTGGTGTTGGTGGAGGGACATTCTTTGGCGGAAAGCAAAGCCACCGCCTCCTGGGCTATTCTTTCCGTATTTTTTTCAAACTCCAGCTCTTTGATCAACTCGTATCCTTTGGTCTGGTGCTGCCCGCTGGAATTAGGGTATGATCGAGTCCCCATCTCCGGACGGTTTCTCATGGCGCCCGGACGGGCACTGGTCTGAGCGATAGCGGATATACCCGCCCCGCTCTGGATGATCATCTGCTGGATGACCGATCCCTCCGAGCTGGCGAAGAATTTGTTCCTCCGGATGAAATTCATGAAGGATTCGGTCTGGTTGATCCCCGAGACTTTATTCATCAAACCATCCAGGAACAAAAGGTAATCCAGCTTCTCTTTTAAGGGAACGGAAAAAGGATCGGTGACGACCGGAGTGCTGTAGGAGTCTTTTATTTTTGCAGCAGGGGAAAGAACCAACTCTTTATTTTTGATTTTGGCGCTGGCTTTGGCGATCTCTACTGCCAGATGTGCGGTCTGCTCAATGCTTTTCGGATTCAAATCGGCACTAGCGGCAAGTCCCCAGGCACCATCGGCGATCACCCTGATTCCGAAACCATAATCTGTCGACTTTTCAACCAAATCCACAACTCCGCTTTTGACACTCAGATTCTCCTCCCCTATCTCCTCGATCCGGATGTCTGAGTAAGTCGCCCCCTTATCTTTGACGATAGTCAAAGCCCGCTCAGCTAATTTTGCCAAGTCTTCCATACTTCCCTTTCCTTAACATTATCATATGGGGTCTTTCGTCTCCTCTTTTGGTCCCAAGAGTAAGAAATCAAATAATAAAACTATGCGGAATAGCATACATGGCAATGGTTACAATCAAAGTGATGACCACCATGGTGAAATAACCCCGTTTTGAGACTAAATTCCTCTCCTCCCCCTTGCCTAATAGGTTGCCTTTGACTAAGATCAAAGTTACCAGCCAAAAGAGCAAAATTATCTGGGATTTGTTATCGGTCACGTCCCTTCCGAAGGGGATGGCCTCCCAGGTAACTCCAAAGGCAAACCAGTTCATGGCAATTCCGAAAGGGATAAATCCCAAGAACAAAAGGATGAAAGTGATAAGGGGAAATTTGATCGCCTCTTTCAGTGGCATTTTTCCTCGTCTCACATCAATGGCAGAAAATAAGGTTAAAGCCGCAAAGAATATGGCAGCGAAGTTGCATAAAACGTGGGGAATTATGATGTACACAGGGACTACCCCTTCGTACTTGAGGAGAATCGGTTTGAAATTCGGATCATTATTATCCGGGAGGGTAACCCCCACCTCTCCATCTGTCGACATTTTCGTAGCTTCTATGTAATACCAGGCTTTGGTTGCTTTGGGAAAGTGGGGAAGGGATGCGGTAAAAACCTTCTCCTCGTCGGGAGCATGGTTCATTGGCACTCGAATGAATTTCCCCTCCTGACCGATCTTGTATATCAGACTTACCAGCGAGGTTCCCGTCACCCTGGCGGAGATTACCGGAATTTCGTCACCAACCTGTTTGGGAACGGTGTGGTGGTTGATCACGATACCACTTTGCTCCACCACCTTATGCACCGTGCGCACCATGGTGGTCTTTCGGGCGTAACCCAGAAGGAGTATGGTAAAAAGAATGGCGATGAGTATCTTAAGAGATTTCATGACTTCCCTTTGGTCCTAAGTCCATTGACTATCTCCCGTCGTAAAACAAATAACTAAGCTGCGGACTTCGGACGTCCGACAACGGACGCCTTTAGACTTTCGAGCTTTGCAGCCTCTCTTCCTGCTCCTTTTTTTTCAAAGCTTCTACGAATTCACCGATCTCCCCCACTAAGATGTCCTCCAAGCGGTACAATGTCAAGCCGATTCTATGGTCGGTCACCCGGCCTTGAGGAAAGTTATAGGTCCTGATTTTTTCCGAACGATCGCCGCTACCCACCATGCTTTTTCTTTCCTGGGCGATCCTGGTGGTCTGCTCCTCGGTGGCTTTGTCCAAGAGCCGGGCGCGCAGTACTTTTATGGCTTTATTCTTGTTCTTTAGCTGGGATTTCTCGTCCTGGCAGGTGACCACGGTGTTGGTGGGAATATGGGTGATCCTCACTGCCGAGTCGGTAGTGTTCACCGACTGCCCCCCTGGTCCGGATGACCGGAAGACATCCACCCTTAAATCCTCGGGTTTGATCTCTACTTCGATATCCTCTGCCTCTGGCAGGACCGCCACCGAGGCAGCGGAGGTGTGGATTCTCCCCGAAGCTTCGGTGACCGGCACCCTCTGTACCCGATGCACTCCGCTTTCATATTTCAGGGTGCCATATGCATTCTCCCCCTCCACCAGAAAGATGACCTCCTTGAACCCTCCCATGCCGGTGGGATTGGAGTTCATCACCTCCACCCTCCACCCCTTTTTCTCCGCGTATTTGGCGTACATCCGGTAAAGATCTGCGGCAAAGAGAGCTGCCTCCTCTCCTCCGGTCCCCGCCCGGATCTCCACGATGGTATTCCTGTTGTCCTTGGGATCTTTAGGCAAAAGCAGAAGTTTCAGCTTCTCCTCGTACTCCAGTCTTTTGGGATAAAGCTCCTCTAACTCCGCTTTTGCCATCTCCACCAGTTCCTCATCCCTCGACTCCTTGCGGATCTTCTCATCCTCCTCGATCAAATGGAGTAGTTTTTTGTATTCGGAAGAGACGAAAACTATTTCGCTCAACTCGTTATGCTCCTTGGCGACTTTCCTATATCTGTTCCTATCCGAAATCACCGCCGGATCGGAGAGAAGTGTGGTCAGCTCTTTGTATTTCTCATCTATCTTGTTCAAAAGATCCAGCATAAGATCACCTTGTTCTTTCTATTCAAAAGGAGTAAAAAAGTTCGACTTTATCTATACTGCTATCCATAGACTTTTTAACTAAAAACCAGGTCATTTCTATCCTACAGATTTCTCGGATATCGGTTAGGGATCAATCAAAGAGGGCTCATCTTCTTTTAAGGCATTTTTCAGTGCCACCAACGCCACCTCCAGCTGGCTCTCATTCGGCTCCCGGGTGGTGATGTTCTGAATCCACAACCCTGGGGCGGAGAGGATTTGGGTGATCTTCCGATCCCGGGTCTTCCCGGATATCTTCAGAAGCTCGTATCCCCCGCCTGCCACCAGAGGGAGAAGGATCAGATGCACCAGCATCCTTTGGGGTAAAGTGGGAGGTGCCCCGGTTATCAGATAATAAATTGTGTCGGAGATGGAGTAAACCAAAATAGCAAACACTACCACGATGAGGATGAAACTGGTACCGCAGCGAGGATGCTTGGTGGAAAAACCTTTTACATTTTCCACTGTCAGCTCCTTGCCCGCTTCGTAGGTGAAGATGGATTTGTGTTCTGCCCCATGATACTGAAAGATTTTCTTGAACTCGCTGAATCGGGATATGATCCACAAGTAGGCGATAAACAGGGTCACCCGGACGCAGCCGGCTATCAGGTTGAAAGCCAAAGCCTCTTTTCGTGCACCCAAAAGCTGGGATAACCATAAAGGGAGAAAGAAAAACAGTCCAAATCCCAGCGCCAGTGCCAAGATCATGGTAATGGCTAAATATACGCTTTTGAAAAAATCGGATTTCTTCTTTTCGGCTTCAGATTTTGACTCGCCCTCTTCCTCCATCGCCATCTCGGCTGAATAGTTTAAAGTTTTTATGCTGATCACCAGCATCTCCGCAAAGGAGACCAAGCCCCGAATCAAAGGCACTCCTAATATTTTGTGTCTTTGGGTTAAAGAGATAAATTTCTGGTTTTTGACCACGATTTTGCCATCGGATCTTCTTACCGCAGTGGAGATGGTGTGAGGGGAGCGCATCATCACCCCTTCGATCACCGCCTGCCCACCCACGTGTAAATCAGCCAAACCTGGTTCTTTCATTTTGATAGTTGCTCGTTAATCAAATTGATTTTGCCCAATGAATTGGGCAACTACAAAACACCGTAGTTGCTCGATTCGTCAAGCAGAAGTTTTTCATGGTCCATTGAGAGTTCATCGTTAGGCGAACTACCATTAACCCAAACCTGCGTAAATTCACCTGGTAACCCGAAGGAAAGACCGGTGTATAAAATAAAAAGCGACCGTTGTTCACAAAAATGCATAAACCCGTTGTTGACAACAGCCGCTATATTTTTGGCTACTTCTCGCCACTGTCCGGAGAGACTTCCGGTTTTTCTTCTTTGCTTTCCTCTGCCTTCGGTTTCGGAGTACCGTATTTTCTTCTGAACCGCTCCACCCTACCGGCAGTATCCACTAGTTTCTGCTTTCCGGTAAAGAAGGGATGACAGGCAGAGCAAATTTCCACGCGAATGTCCTTCACCGTCGAACGGGTTTTTATCACGCTGCCGCAGGCGCAGGTGATGGTGGTATCGAAATACTTGGGGTGTATCTTTTCTTTCACTTAATATCCTCCTCGTAGATCCCGCCCAAGGCGGGATTTTCAGTTCTGATACGCAAAGAATCTTTAACTAATAGAACAACATAACTCATCTTAGTGGATAGAATCACATCTAAAATGAAATTATGGAAATATCTTACTGTGCAGTCAACGCTGAGCTTTTTTCAAATATGTCTTTTGTCTCTTTAAGTTGTCTATCAATTATATCGTAATTCCCTATTTTTCTCAATCTCTCTTCAATAGGCACAACGTTATTAGCGTCCTCAAGGAGTCCTTTTCCAAATCTATCTATTAAAGTCACAATAGTAACCGTTATTGATTGAAGGTTGTTCCTATCTACATTCTTCACAACGATCTTGGAAATCTTATTGTTGTTCATACCTACATGGATTTCAAGATTGTCATCTTCGAAAGCCATCTTTGAGTTTTCATTTTCCAATTTGAAAATTATGACAAAGCATCTTTTAGTTTCATCAAAGCCAGCAAATTCAAGAACTGGGACATCATTCTTGATTGGGGCAATATTTACAGATAATTCACCAATTTTCCTATTTTCAAATCGAGAATAGTATTTTCGAAATCTATCCTCTACCATACTCACCTCCTCATTATCCTTTTATACTTGCCACTTCAAATAAAGTACTAAAAAGGGGAGAAATCATATCATCCACTTGGTCAATCAATTGTTGGTTATTAGAAAAAACGCCAGCTTCTGTACAGTCTATGCATAATACGGCAGCTACCTTCTGGCTATTGAAATATTTAATCGGGAACGAAAAATAGCTTCTATTCTTTCGATGTAATTTATCAATGTCTTGTTCGTTCATATTACCACAAGATTTCATTTTTTCGTAATATTCAGTTGGTGAAGTTTGAAAATCCGGTAAATCATCGATAATCTGTTTTGCTCCAGCAAAATAAGCTATACCAACACATCCTACATTTGATTTAAATCTAACTCTTGAGGTTGGATGACTTTCAAACTTAGAAAATCTTCCCATTACTTCCAAACAATCGTCCCGCATTTCAAAAACAGAAACTCTATACTTGTGGTCGAGTTTCAAAGTGGTAAACACATTTTCGCAAAAATTATCAAGTTGCCGTCTTCGTTCTTCTTCTCTGGTCATTTTCTCTTTCTCTTGATAGTACTTATTAACAATAGCTAGAATTAATATGACAAACACAAAAAGGAAATTAAAAATTGCTTTTACTGAAGTATATTCGAATAAATAATCTCCCTTTTCATTTTTTATAAACAATGCGTTTAATACTGAAAGCACCAATGTTAAATAAATACCATATGCAGAGTGTTTTCTAAAAAAGTTACCTATTCTACTATACCATAACACCATCATTAGGTTACAGGTAAATATGGAAATTATAATATTCTTATTATTACCAAGCGTCACCTTTAATGTATGTCAGATCATTCTCATGTCAAGGGAAAAATGGATCTCTATAAAAGATCCTGTTTGGTAAGATTATATTCTTGATTTTTAACATAAAGCTTGTATAATAAAACCCAATGTCTTGACGTAAAAAGAGACGTAACCCCGATTTTGAGAAACTAAAAGTGAACTCAAAAGAGGATACCAGGCGATATAAATTCTTCGGCACGGAGCTGGTGATATTTTTCTGGCTTTTGGCAGCGCTCTTTTTTTTGGCGGCAGTATTCGGTTTTAAAATCTCAATCTGGCTCTCCATGTTCTTTTTGCTTTTGCTCATCCTGCTGGTCCTGTTCATCCGCTGGGATTCAGCCTATCACCTGGTAATCATCACCCCGGAAAAGCTGGTCTTCGAAAAAGTGGTTTGGAAAAGATTAACCACCTCCTTTACCTATATACCCTGGGGGGAGGTGGAAAAAGTAACCACTACCACTGGTGGCCCTTTCAATCTTTTAAAGGTAACCCAAATTGAAAGCCGGGTACATGCACCGGTAAAAGTCTACTCCTTTATGGAAGATTATCTGCACTTCTTGAAAGATTTGACCAGACAAGCAGACCCGTCCCGGGTGGACAAACTGACCGCAGATATCACAACCGGACGGGCGGATGTTTGACAACCTCTCCGCCTAAGGGTACAGAAAACAAAAATGCGATATATGGGTTGAAATATGACTCACAAAAGAAAGTTTCTTCTGCTGATCTTATCCCTGTCATTCCTCATGACCGGTAGTAGCGTTTTGGGCGAGGTGACCATGGATTCGCCTGAGGTGGATTCTATCATCTTCACCGGATTGCGGTTGGTCTATGCCGATTCCACCATTCAGGCAGTGGAGGAGTTCAAAAAGCTCATCGACATTTTCCCGGACGATCCCATCGGCTACTTTTACGTTGCCGCCACCCTTCAGAACATGATGGACGATTACCGCAATTATTCCTCCCAGGACGAGTTTAACCAGTACCTGAACCTAGCCATCAAGACGGCGGAGGACAGAAAAAAGAAAGGAAATCTGGATGCTTATGATTATCTCTATCTGGGAGGCGCCATTGGGTTTCGGGGAATCCATAAGGCGTTGACCGGCGACTGGGTGGGGGGCTTCGTAGACGGACTGAAAGGGAGAAACAATCTGGTCAAAGCGTTAGAGGTCGACTCAACACTGTATGACATTTACTACGGCTTAGGATCATATCATTTCTGGAGGAGCTTAAAATCCAGATCCTTCTGGTGGCTCCCCTTCATCGGAGATAACCGCCAAAAGGGGATTGAAATGATCAAATCAGTGATTGAAAAAGGGAAATATGCCAAACAAGATGCCCAATTTGCTTTAGTCCGCATCTGGGTGGAGAACAAGGAATACGACAAAGCCTTTGGCCAGATCAACAAATTAAGCCAAATCTATCCCAACAAACCGTTCCTGCTCTGGTTTTTGGGACAGGCACAGCTCGAAAACAATATGTATTCCGGGGCGATCCAAACCTACCGGAATCTGCTTGAAGCTCTGATAGCCTCACCTTATTACGGTCTCACCGGAGAGGTGGAATGCCGGTATGATCTGGCTTTGGCATATTACCTAAATAAAGATCTCGAAAACAGCTCAAACCAGATAGATACCATCCTCACCTTTAAAAAACATTCCCAGACGGGGCGTCCGCCGGAGGAGAACAAGAATATAAAGGATTTCATGCATAAGGCCGAAGATCTGCAAAAAAAGATAAAGAAGGAGACAAAGACCGGTTGAACAGAAAATCCATTTACATCCTCCTTTTGTCTTTTGCTGTTCTGCTTCTATCCTCCCCCCGTTCATTCTCCGAAAAGTACCCAGATTATCAGGATGAAATGATAAAAAATCTCCTGCAGGAAGGAGTGGATGCTTCGTTTAGGGAGAATTACCCGGCGGCGGAAAGCATCTTCGACCGCATTATCCTTTTGGCACCGGAAGACCCGGTGGGATATTTTTTCAAAGCGGCTTTGTACCAGGCGGAGATGGTCGACTACGAGAGCAACTTTCTCGAGAAGGAGTTCTACGAAAACGTAAACTTAGCGAAGAAACTGTCTTTAGAGAGGATCAAAGCAAACAAGGAGGATGCCTGGGCTTATCTGCTTTTGGGCAATACATATGGGTCGAAAGGACTTTATGATGCCCGGAAAGGGAACTGGTGGTCGGGCTTGAACAACGGATTATCGGCCAAATCCGCATTCAAGGAGGCACTCAAGCGTAACCCGGAATTGTATGATGCTTACGTGGGTTTGGGCTCCTACCATTATTGGGCCAGTGTGGTAACCAAAGCTTTCTGGTGGCTTCCTTTTTTCGGAGATCACCGGAAAGAAGGGATGGAGGAGATGACTTTGGCATACGAGAAATCTATCTTCTCCCCCGATGCCGCAGCCAACGGGCTTATCTGGATGTATATCCAGGAGAAAAAGCACGACTTGGCCATCAGCTTATCGGAGAAGATGCAATCGAAATACCCTCAAGGGAAGTCGTTTCTCTGGGGTTTGGCCCAAGCCTATTTCGAAAAGAGGGATTGGAAAAATGCTTTAGCGAAATACCGGGAGCTTTTGGAAAAACTCGAAGCAAATAAAGCGGCCCCAAATTCTGACCATGTTACCTGGGGAGCAAACCAGAATTCAATAAAGCCAGACCAGTTTTATAATATAATAGAGTGCCAATATTATATTGCCAACTGTCTTTTCAGTCTAGGGAGGTATAAGGATTGTGCCTCAGTTTGCGAAGAGACACTAGATACGAATTTTGGTGAACAGATAGAGAAAAAACAGAAGAACAGACTAAAAAGCATTCAAAGGCTTTTGGAAAAATCTCAAGCATTATCACGAGGGAAGGAATAAACTCCTCCCCCTTTATCCCCTCTCCGTTTCACGAGGGGGACAAAAGGGGAGAGGTGTATTTCGCACTAAATAAACCTTTTCATCAGCTCATCTGTTACCTTGTCAATATCCTCTCCATTTTCCTGAACCTGCTTATACACCCGTTCCGCTCGAGCCATCCGGTAAGGATTATCCATGTCGCCCAGAGAAGAGAAAACTCCGATCCTTCTGCCTACCTGATAAAGCTTTTGCTGCTCAGGTTTCATTGCCAGAAAGGTATGCAAAATCTCTATCATCCGTTCCTTGTCCTGGGGAAGCGTCCCTTCGAGATCAGCAAATAGATTCAGGATATGATCGCTCTTAACCATGCTGGTAATCCCGTCCAGATGTTCGAGGAACAGCAAAATCTCCTTAACTACTTCCAACTCGGTGCATTTCTCGAATCTGCCAGACTGCCAATCTTCAAAAAGCGGTGCCTGACTGGGAATAGCTAGGGTTCTAAGCCGGATGAAATCCGGATTAATCTGATTCAATGCATTTGCCGTCTGAAGGGCATGTTCCTTAAGATACTTCCTTCCCCCCAGGCCGGGCATATAATATTCCGACAGTTCAATTCCTGCTCTCTTTACTTTCTGCCCAGCTTGTATATGCATTTCCTTGGTGACCCCCTTCTTGACCATTTTGAGAACTTCATCCGAGCCCGACTCCAACCCGATGTGAATTCGGTTCAAACCGGCTTCCCCTATGGATTTTAGATCCTCGTCTTTCATTCGGACAATGGTCTGCGAGCGGGCATAGGAGGTTATCCGCTCAATATGGGGGAAACGCTTCTTTAAGTGATTCAAAATTTCCACAAACTCAGATGGTTTTATCACGAAACTGTTAGCGTCCTGGATAAATACCGATTTCAAGCCCCCGGCAAAATACCAGTTGAAGGCTGCAATAAAAGCAGGTGATTTCTCGCGATCTATGCTTTCCGTTAGTTTGCTGATTTCACTTCGCTGAACTTGACCTTTTTGGTCAGCCAATTTTCGAATCGTCTCCACCTGTTCGTAGACCGCATCGATATCCCTCTTAACATCTTCCACCGGGCGTTTGGAATATTTGGTTCCCTTGTAAACCGGACAGAAAGTGCACTGGTTCCAGGGGCAATTTCTGGTCACCCGAATTAATAAACTATATGCCTCGCTGGGTGGCCGGATGGGACCTTGTTCGAAACCTTGATAAGAGCCGGTTGGTGGACTTTGCATTATTACAACTTTTGTTGAAACACCGAGTATAAAGTGAACCTGATTGTTGTTGAAGGTTTCGTCGAATCCGGTTACGGTTAAGTTACGTTTATCGTGAATCGTCTGGGTTGCTACTTAAAACCACACCAAAACCGTCAATCGAAACCGATACGTTACCGAAACCGAAAATGATGCACCATGTCCATAATTTGGCGTGCAAAAGAGGAGAACTGCCCGACAATTTCGTCTTTAGATCAAAAAATGGCTTGCATAGAAATCAAAACTGCTTATTATGATTATATGAATTCAATAAAATGTCTATCTTTGTTCTTGGTAATGGTTATCCTATATGGCTGTTCTCACAAAGTTATGAAGCCCGTGCAGAGCAGCTGGCAATCGGTACCCTGTGAATATAAATTTGAAGGGGAGAATGAGTCCACTCTGTTAGTCCGTGCTCAGGTGGTCGAATTCGATTCCGCGAAGATAGTGACGCAGATCTTTCAATGGACCATCTTTGGCGACACCCTCACCCATCAAGCCACCTTCTACCCTTTCGAATATCAAATGTCTGACGGTTACACCACTTTCACCACTGAGAGGTGCCTCCCCATTAATTCGGTTCTTAGATCGGTCGAATTATTAATTAAAAGATAGAAAAAAAGCGGGTGACTGACTGGACATCAATTGGAATCACCCGCTTTGTTTTGATTTCAAATCTTTTCCAACAGCTCGAAATATCTTTCTCTGGAAATCCTCGCCACTTTAAGATTGTCCTTTATGATAAACAGGGGGAGGTTCTCATGTTTGGGAATAACCAACGGCCTGGATGCACCTGGTTTAACGTAGATTAAATGATCCCCTTTTTCTCTGAGTAACTTGAAACCCTCCAATTCAAAAACTCTACATAATATTTTATATGAAATAGGGGTGATTTTGGACATCTATTTATTGGGGATGGCGATACTTGTTCTTTCAGTGGAAATGATCTGGGGTGCTTTCCACATTCTTTTACCTCTCAAAAACCCGGCTTCCTCCAGAAGCTGATCCAAGGTGCCCATCTCCTCGGCGGTTTCCAAAAAGCACTCCACCGCCTCGATCAAATTCTGCTTGGCCTCTTTAACCGTTTTACCGCAACTGCAAACCTCCAACTCCTTAGCATAGGAGATATATATTTTTCCTTCCTTCCAAACCTGGGTGGTAAAAGCTATCTCCATGTCGTTTTTTTCTCCTTTTTATTTTAATTTATCAGAATTATGCTCGTGGGGGATTTGTTGAAGTTCAGATATGTAGCGAACGCATCCGTGTGGCCGGTTATATTTGATCCTTCAATCCTCAGATAAACTCAGGGTACAGAGCGAAGTTGAACCATGAATTAAATCTCTGTATTCCCGATCACACATCCAGATTTCTCACATACTTTGCGTTCTCTTCGATGAACTTCCGCCTGGGCTCCACCTGATCCCCCATCAGGATGCTGAAGATGTGATCCGCCTCCGCCCCGTCCTCTAATGTAACCTGAAGCAATGTGCGGGTCTCCGGGTCCATGGTGGTTTTCCACAGCTGTTCCGGATTCATCTCTCCCAAACCCTTGTACCTTTGGATCGAAACCCCCACTTTGCCCAATCTTTCCATGTGACGATCCCGCTCGTCGTCCGAATAAGCATAAAGTTCCGTATCGCCCTTTTTGACCCGATACAACGGGGGTTGGGCGATATAAACGTATCCTCTTTCGATAAGCTCTTTCATGTGCCGGTAAAGGAAGGTCAAAATCAAGGTGCGGATATGAGATCCGTCCACGTCCGCATCGGTCATGATGATCACCTTGTTGTAGCGGGCTTTGGTGATGTCGAACTCGTCCTTGATGTTGGTTCCCAGGGCGGTGATCATGGTGCGGATCTCCTCGTTGGAGAGGACCTTGTCCATGCGCGCCTTCTCCACGTTCAGAATCTTCCCCTTCAAGGGAAGTATGGCTTGAAATCTTCTATCCCGTCCCTGCTTGGCCGATCCACCGGCGGAATCTCCCTCAACGATGTATATCTCGCATAGAGCGGGATCATCCAGCGAACAGTCCGCCAGTTTTCCGGGGAGAGCGGACGACTCCAAGGCGCTTTTCCTCCGGGTCAGCTCCCGCGCTTTTCTGGCGGCTTCCCTGGCGCTGGCAGCGGATACCGCTTTTTCCACGATCTTTTTGGCGACCGACGGGTTCTCCTCAAAATATTCCGATAGGCTTTCCCCCAAAACCGATTCCACTATTCCTTTGACCTCGCTGTTTCCCAGTTTGGTTTTGGTCTGCCCCTCGAACTGAGGATCGGGAATTTTGACCGAGAGAACTGCGGCTAATCCCTCCCGGACGTCCTCTCCTTCCAGCGCCGACTCGCCATTTTTCAACAGGTTGCTCTTCTGAGCATAGGAATTTATGGTTCGGGTTAAGCCGGTTTTAAATCCGACCAGATGGGTTCCCCCTTCGATGGTGTTAATGTTATTCACGTAGGAGTAGATGTCCTCCACGTAAGAGTCGTTGTATTGTATAGCCATCTCCACGTCTATCCCCTCCTTGGTGCTGTGCAGGTAGATGGGTCGGGGGTGGATGGCTTGTTTGTTCTCGTTGATGTACTCGACAAAGGAGAGCATCCCTCCCTTGAATTTGAAGGAATTGGATTTTCCGGTGCGCAGATCGTCGATCTCTATGGTCAGCCCGCTGTTTAGGAAAGCCAGCTCCCTCATCCGGCCCGAGAGGACGTCGAAGTTGAAATCTATCTTCTTGAATGTCTGCTGGTCCGGCTTGAAGGTGGTCTTGGTTCCGGTCTGCTTGCCTTTTCCCGTTTCCTTAAGAGGTGTCACCGTGTTCCCCAGCTCGTAGCGCTGCATGTATTTCTTCCCATTCCGGGTCACCTCCACCTCGCACCATTCGGACAAAGCGTTGACCACCGATACCCCCACCCCGTGCAGCCCGCCGGAGACTTTGTAGGTCTGGTGATCGAATTTACCGCCGGCGTGCAGCATGGTCATAACCACTTCCAGAGCGGGTTTCTTTTGAGTGGGATGCATGTCCACCGGTATCCCCCTACCGTTATCCTCCACCATCACGCTGTTATCCTTGTTGATCACCACCTTAATAACGTTGCAGAATCCGGCCATGGCTTCGTCGATGCTGTTATCCACTACCTCATACACCAGATGGTGCA
>Ga0256868_10000314_pt1 | contig 29077 bp, 32 predicted proteins | sample RVTome_13_FD_187341 | JGI IMG/M metagenome (GOLD analysis project Ga0256868, IMG submission 187341) | Soil microbial communities from uranium-contaminated site in the Upper Colorado River Basin, Wyoming, United States - RVT92D227 HiSeq ...
ATTTTTATAATGATTCAGCTTTTATTACCGAAGGTTGGGGAGCCTCACAACATATTTCGGTTGCTCTTTCTGGCAGCGATGCTTTGCAGGTTTTTTATCATGATCCAAAAATCAAAGTTTATTATCAAGACCTTGACGGCGAACAAAAAGGGGAGAATTTAATTCGCCTGGGAACGAAAGAATTTTTAGGTTATTAATTGTGCTAAAATAAGGCTATGGATGAAATTCCAGAGATGGACTTGGCCACGGTCAAAAGTCGGGCGGTGAGGGGAGTTTTGACGCTAACAGGGAGAACGTTCCTTCTTCAAATTATTGCCTTCTTTGGTTTTTTCTTTCTAACAGTTTTTTTGGGTCGAGCCGATATTGGTTTATTTTTCGCGGTTTCGGAACTGGTCGCCATTTTGGGTTATTTTTCCGATATTGGTTTGGCGGCGGCTTTAATCCAGAAAAAAGAAAAACCGGAGCTGGCCGATATTCGCAGTACCTTTACCATCCAGCAAATTCTCGTTTTAACCCTAGTCGCAATTATATTGGTTCTTACTCCGTGGCTGCGAAATTTTTACGATATTAGTCAAGCTGGCATCTGGTTGCTCTATGCCCTTGTCGCCGGTTTTTTCCTGGCCTCTCTTAAGACCATTCCTTCAGTTTTGTTGGAACGACATTTGCGGTTTGATTTGTTGGTGGTGGTGGAGATTGTGGAAACTTTGCTTTTTTACGGCTTGGCAGTTTTTCTCGCTTGGAAGGGCTTGGGAGTTTTAGCCTACGCTTGGGCGGTCATCGCTCGGGGAGTGGCGGGCGTGATTTTAATTTATATTCTTTCACCTTGGAAAATTGGTTTTGCCTTGCAAACTTCCTCCCTAAAACAACTTTTGCGTTTCGGTCTCCCCTACCAGGGGAATACTTTTTTGGCGGTCGTCAAAGACAGATTAATGAATGTTTTTCTTTGGAAGATAATTGGCGCTGATGGAGTGGGTATTTTAGGCTGGGCGCAAAAATGGGCCCAAATGCCGCTGCGGTTTGTCATGGACGCGGTGATGAAGGTCACTTTTCCCGCCTACTCAAGAATGCAGGAAGACAAAGAGGAATTAAAGCGGGCGATTGAGAAAACTTTGTATTTTGTTTCCCTTTTAACCTTTCCAATTTTAGCTGGTATGGTTTTGGTGGCCAGACCTTTAATTCATATCATCCCCAAGTATGAAAAATGGGAAGTGGCCTTATTGGCTTTGGGGCTTTATGCGGTCAACAGCGCCTGGGCCTCGGTCACAACTCCCCTAACCAATGCTCTGGCGGCTACAGGTAAAATTAAAACAGTTTTTAAATTGATGGTGATGTGGACGGCCTTAACCTGGGCCCTATTCCCGGCATTAGCGATTAAGTTCGGCTACAACGGCGTCGCGGCCGCCTCCGCCCTGGTCGCTACTTCCTCAATTGTGGCGATTATCGTTGCCAAAAGAGCATTAAACTTTAATTTTCTCTCCGCTGTCCGCTGTCCCCTAATCGCGACACTTGTAATGTCGCTTGTCACTTATCTCCTCGTTTCGATATTATCTGATACTCTTTTTGGTCTGGTAGGTGTTATCTTAGTTAGCGCTGCTGCCTACTTCGGCCTTATCTTTCTCCTCGTCGGTCAAGAATTCTTGGTTGATCTTAAGCGTCTTGTGAGAGTATTTAAAAAAGAGTAACAGAATAAATTTAATATGCAGACAATTCAAGAAACGATAAAAAAATTAGAAAAAGAAGTTGGGAAATTATTTAGCTCCGAAAATTCAGGACATGATATTTACCATCTAAAAAGAGTTTTAAATCTGGCTTTAAAAATCCAAGAAAAAGAAGGAGGAGATAGATTGGTAGTGGCAATTGCCGCCTTTCTCCACGATATTCATAGAATTCTTCAAAAAGAAACAGGTAAATTCTGCTCGCCGAAAGATTCTCTTCCTAAGATTAAAGAGATTTTTAAAATTTTATCTTTACCTATCGAGATATTAGAAAAAATCCTGCATTGTATTGAATTCCACGAGGAGTATGATTTTTCAGAAAAGGGTAAAACAACTAGAGATGTTGAAACCCTTATCGTACAGGACGCTGATAATTTAGACGCAATCGGGGCAGTCGGTATTGCAAGGGTTTTTACTTACGGAGGAGCAAATAAGATTCCCATTTGGCTTCCCGAGGTTCCTTTCACCAGAGAAACTTTTGACGACTTCGAAGAAGATGTTTCCGAAATACACCACTTTTACAGCAAACTCCTGAAATTAAAAAATAACATGAATACCCAAACCGCCAAAAAGATAGCCCAAAAAAGGCATCAAATTTTGGAAAATTTCCTAAAAGAATTCTTTAAAGAATGGGAGGGTAAAGCATAATAATTAAGTAAAATATACATAGACACACCGGGTGTGGGTAAGTATAAATTAAGATTAATAAATGGAAGAATTAAATACCACTGGGGCAAAACAAATCGTTATTTACCTTGTTAGTTTCTTTCTCCCTCCGTTTGGGTTAGGGTGGGGATTTAAGTATTTAAAATCTAATAATAAGAAAGCCAAAAAAATAGGCATGGTCTCCATTCTTTTAACCATCATCTCTTTAATTTTAACCTTCTGGATATCAAAAAGTTTTGTTAACCGTATTACGCAGTCTATAAATAGTGAAATGGATATCGGGGATTTTAATTATTAAGCAGTGAATTCTAGGAAATAAAAAGGGGGAGTTTTTAAAAAAACTACCTCTTAATTTTATTGATATTATCAACGATTAGCCAGGCGGATTGAGCCCCAAAGCCGGTTTTATTGATATTAAAAGGCGTAACCTTCCGCGCCTTGTTAAAAAAGACCAGGATACAATATCGTTTGTCTTTGAAGTAGCCTTTTATATTCTCGGGGTCTCCACCTGTTCCCAAAACACTTTTGCCGTACCGAGAGAGAATTTTATCTCTTTTTTTCGCGTTTAAGTCGACAAATTGGATGACTTTATCAACTTTAGCTTTTGCTCTGACCGGGCCGGGGGAGTCTTTGAAGTAAATAGTATCCCCGACCTTGATCTGGTCCCAAGGACGGCAGCGATTTTTATACCAACGCGATTCAATGGTTTTCTCACCACTAAGAATTTTATCAATCAAACCCCATGATTTCTTCATGATGGCGATATGAACCATTGGAAAATTATAGCATAGGGAATTTTTTTAAAAAATCTTGCCCGAGTTTTTAAAAAGGAGTCCCAAATTTCCTCTTGACAACTGACTAAATAGTCAGTAACATAATTTTATGGACTTGACTAAGCGTCAAAGACAGGTTTTAAAGGCAATTTACTCTTCGCTTAGAGATTCTGGTTATCCTCCTACCCTTGCCGACCTTCGAGAAAAATTAGACGTTTCCTCCAATCAGGCTGTGCTGGACTTTCTGAGATTATTAGAAGAAAAAGGTTTTATCAAAAAAGAAGACGGAACCGCGCGTGGCTTAAAGATTCTAAAAAAAGGTTTTCAGGTTCTTGGCGTTGAGCCTGCTGTACCTTATGTTGGTATTAGCGCTGCCGGTCCATATACCCAAGCGCTAGAAGATATTAAATGGCAATCCGCCGGGCAGGTTGAAGTGACAAAAGATATTTTGGTAAAAGTCAGGGGAGATTCTATGATTGGTGCCGACATTTACGATGGCGATATTGTTTTAGTGCGAGAAATGAGTGAATTCAAAAACGGAGATATTGTTTTAGTCCGCAATGATGATGAAACAGCAATCAAAAGATTTATTCATGATGATGGTAAAGTTTATCTAAAACCCGAAAATCCAAAATATAAGAATATCCCAATTTATCCAGATACGCGGTTGGTCGGTAAAGTCATAAGGGTGGTAGAAAAGGCACAAAATGATTGATAAAAATATCTCAGAAATAATTAACAAAATCTTTCGAAATCCAGATATTCAGTTTGGGTTAACCGAATTTGAGAAAATCAATACCTCAGATGTCTTAAAAATATCCGAGGAGGAGAAAGGTAAATATTACTTAAAGTGCCTAAAGCGTAATAAGGATTTACTAATTTGGGATGAAGAAAAGCAGACTGGGAAACCCGAGGAAATTGTCCGCCAGCTTTGGCTTTACAAACTAACCAAAGTTTATAACTATCCGTTAGAGAGAATTCAAGTTGAACAATCTGTAAATTTTGGTCGAGAAGTTCAAGAAAAAGCGGCAGATATTATTGTTTATAAGGAGGATAAAGAAACGCCTCATATCGTTATCGAGGTAAAAAACCCCGAAGCTAAAGATGGTCTTGAACAGGTCAAAAGTTATCTCAACGCCCAAGGAGCACCAATCGGAGTGCTCTCTAACGGCGTTATTAAAATAATCCTTTACCGTAAATATCCAGATCAGTTTGAAAATACCCTTCGCGACATTCCAAGAGTGGATCAAACCATCAAAGACGTGTTTGAATCAAAACTCACTTTAGATCAACTCGAAAGAAAATATGATTTGGTAAGAATTATTAAGGTTTTAGAGGAATTAGTCTTGGCTGGTGCTGGCGTAGACTCTTTTAATGAAATCTTTAAATTAATTTATGCTAAACTTTACGATGAAAAATATGCTCGTGATAGGGAAGGCGAACTTCTTTTTCGTCAGTCTTCCGACCCCCGAATTACTTACGATAACGTTGAGCGTTTATACGAGAAGGCAACTGATGAATGGCCAGGCATGTTTCTTTCAGGAGATAAAATTCAGCTTTCCCCAACCCATCTTTCTGTTTGTGTTGGTCCATTAGAAAAAATCAAATTATTAGATTCTAACCTTGAAATAATCGACCGGGCGTTTGAATATCTTCTTCCCGATGTTGCCAAAGGGAAAAGAGGTCAATATTTTACCCCTCGTCATGTAATTGATATGGCTATAAAGATGCTGAATCCAAAACCCGATGAATATATTATAGATTCGGCTTCTGGATCCGGCGGTTTTCTTATACACGCCATGCAATGGGTTTGGGATAGACACATGCCAACTCTTTCTCATGAAACTAAAATTGGATATGCCCAAACTCATGTTTATGGTATTGATTTTGATGACAAGCCGGTTAAAATCTCCCGCGCCTTAATGCTTATTGCTGGAGATGGCCGTTCTCATATTTTTAAATTGAATTCATTAAATCCCAAAGAATGGTTCGGAGATGATATCGAAAAAGAAAAAGCGCGAGCAGAATTGCGGCAAAGGCTTTATCGATTTAATGATTATGACAAAGATAAAGATAATGAAGAAAATTTCCGCTATTTTAATTTTGATGTTCTTCTTACTAATCCTCCTTTTGCTGGAGAAATTATTGATCGGACCGTATTAAATAACTACGATTTGGCCAAAAATGATAAAGGTAAATTGCGGAACAAAATGGAAAGACACATCCTTTTTATTGAGAGGACGCTGAATTTAATTAAACCGGGTGGTCGCTTGGCGATTGTTCTTCCTCAAGGAGTTTTAAACAACACGAATTTAGAATATGTCCGCCAATATCTTTTAGATAGAGTACGGATTCTAGCAGTAGTCGGGCTTCATGTTAATACATTTAAACCCCACGCCGGAACAAAAACCAGTGTTTTGTTTTTACAAAAGTGGGCAGAAAATGAAAAGCCGCTAGATGATTATCCAATATTTATGGCGGTTTCAAAAAAGGGCGGAAAGGATAATAGCGGGGATTATATTTACAAAAAAGATGAGAAAGGAGAAGTTGCCTTTGATGCCAAAGGCGAAAAAATCCTCGACCACGACCTCGACGAAATCGCAGATAAGTTCATCGATTTTGCCAAAAATCAAAAATTAGATTTTTGGCAATAAGAATTTGTTTACCCCGTTAATTGCAGAACAATTTTACGGGGCAAAAAAGAAGGATTTGGTTTTTGGAGGTAAAAGATGGAAAAATTATTTGTTATTAGATTTATGGCTGGGGTAAATCAACAATCGATTAACGCCCTAATTAATACCATCGAATCAAAATTGAGAGAGGGAATTAAAAAAATCAGAGTATTGATTTCTTCTCCTGGCGGAGAGGTTTTTTGGGGGATTTCTGCATATAATTATTTAAAAGGGTGTGGGGCAGAGATTGAAAGCTTTAATTTTGGATCGGTAGATTCGGTCGCCACAGTAATTTATTGTGCGGGTTCAAAAAGACTTTGTGCGCCTACTGCCAGGTTTTTAATTCATAGTGTCGCATGGGGAGGCTCAGGTCAGTTTAATTTTGAAGAAAAACAATTAAAAGAACACTTAAAAAGTCTTCAAATCGACAGAGAAAATATCGCTAAAATAATTGCCAGCAATTGTCAAAAGACTCAAGAAGAGATTGAAAAGGCGATGCTTGAAGGCACCACATTTAATCCTGAACAAGCTAGGGAATTTGGATTAGTTCACGACATCAACGAAAATTTACTTCCTAAAGTTTATGAAATTGTCGGTATAGGTTAATAAATGATTATTTATTCAATCATCTAAAAACCTCTTGTGGGATATAAAAAGGAAGGATTTAATTTTTGGAGATGAAAAATGGACCCACAAAGTCAAGAGAACGCACGATTTGGTTTTGCTACTTACAAAAACTATCTTCTAGCCATAAGTTATCTATTGGACGACTATGGTAGTATCCGTAGCAAGCTCAAAGATGTTCAACAAAAACAAAACTTAGATTTATTGAAAATAAAAAGTCTTTTAATGAATAGTTGGAATTCTGAATTATTACTTAATTTTCCTTCTTTATTTAATGAAGATTTTCTTAAATTTTCAAATCATTGGTCTCCGGTACAGAGTTATTATGCTATTTATCTTGCTTGTCGAGCACTAATCGTTGCAAAAAGTTTTCAAGCTAAAGGTGATCATGCCACTACCTTAGAGATTATTGTTTCCAACTTTATACAAATGGAAAAACTTTTTCCCTATCCATGGAATATCTTGTTTGATGCAAGAGGCTACAAAAATACCCCTAATGGCATTACCCCAACAACGACAAACCCTTTAGAAAACCCTTATCATTTTCGCAATGACCAAAACAAACTTTGTAGTTCTTTCCGCATGTTCTTAAAAACGACTTTCGAACGTATAATTGAGGAAAAATGCAGCGAGTGGAAAGAGAAACGCCCCATTAAAAATAGAGCAAGGAAAAGATTATCACCAGGCATAAGACAAGAAATAGCTGATAAGCAAAGAGGAGTTTCTATTTTTGACTGTTTTTATCGTCTAAGAATAAGATCAAACTACAAAGATGTTGATATTTTTATACTTGGTTCATCGGCGCCAGAAACTACAAAATACTTTAAATCCTTATGTAATATAACAGACAAAACATTATTCATTATTGAAAATTATTTATTAAAGTACATAGGAAAACAACGAATGGAACAAATAATTGATGAGTATGAAAGTGCCGACAATCTCGGGATTATCAATCAATTAGAATTTTCTGCTGTAAAACGAAGACAATACTATGATTAACTATTCTATTATCCCAAAATCCCAACTCGAAGGTGCGAAGCGGTTGGATGCAGAATATTATCAGCCGGAGTATTTAAGTTTTATGAGTCAGATAAACAAATTTAGAGTAAAAAAGGGAGGAGAAATTGGGAAAATATTAAGAGGTAATACTCCTAAAGAATATGGAGATTACGATATACCGATTATAAGATCAGGAGATTTATCAAATTTTTTTATAAATGAAAATCTTTTAAGAGCAAAAAACAAAAATATTTTTTATGTAAAAAATGGCGATATTTTAATATCTTCGATAGGGCTTGGATCCATTGGCAAGGTTAATATATTTACGCACGGCAATGAAAAAACTGGAACGGTTTCTGAAGTTACCGTAATAAGGGAAACAAAAATTAGCCCTTTTTATATTTGGGCCTTCCTCACAAGCAAGTACGGACAATTCCAAATTAATAGAGAAATTACTGGAGCAACCGGACAATTACATTTAAATATAGGTAATGTTAATAACATTTTTATACCCCTTTTGAAAGAGATGGAGAGTTTTGATAATTTATATAAAAATGCCGAAAAATTTTTTAATGATTCCCAAACTTTCTATTACCAAGCTGAAAACCTACTTTTAAAAAATCTCGGGTTAATAAATTTCCATCGGATAGAAGAATTAACCTATATAATTAATAGTTCTGAATTAACCACTGCCTCCAGATTAGATGCCCAACACTTTCAGCCGTTAACAAATACATTAATAAAATTAATCTATGAGAAAGGAGCAACCAAAATTAAAGACATTGCGATTTTTAATAAACGAGGAGTACAGCCCGAATATTATGACGATGGTGAGATTAATGTGGTGACAAGTAAGCATCTTGGAAGAACCTCATTAGACTATGAGAACCTTGATGAAACAAGTTTCGATTTGTGGAAAGAAAACCCCGGCGCTCAAATAAAACAAAATGACATTCTTATTTACACGACGGGGGCGAATATTGGTAGAACTAATTGTTACTTAGAAAGTAATGACGCCATTGCTGGCAATCATGTAAATATTCTAAGAGTCAAAGGTTTTAACCAAAGTTATTTATCGGTATTTTTAAATTCATTTTTAGGTCAACAACAGGTTAAAAAATTCATGACCGGATCAGCTCAGACTGAACTTTACCCAGATGATATTTCCAGGTTTGTGGTTTGGAATGCTCCAAAAGAAACCCAACAAAAAATTGCTGATTTGGTGAGAAAATCCCACGAAGCTCGCAAAAAATCAAAAGAACTCCTCGAGGAAGCAAAAAGAAAAGTTGAAGAAATGATCGATAGGGGTGGTGAGAATTAATGAAAAATTACACAAAAGTCGAAGATCTGGTTTTCGATTATAAAAAAGCTCTAGAAGCTCACAAAAACTCTTTTAGCGAATATACATTAAATTTACTCTCTCAACCCATTAATTTAATTAAAAAGTATAGGGAAAATCCGAATGTACGCCTGGAAAATAAAAATGGTTGGTTCTTTCTTTGGAAAAATAATCAAGTAGAAATAGACGGAGAGTGGGTAAGCCAAGAGGAATTAATTGAAAAATTGGAAGAATTATTAAAAAAATAATCGACAAATTATATCCGGAAGTTGAGAAAAATTTGATTAAAGGCGGTGAGTAAAAATGGCCCTTCGACTTCGCTCAGGGTGAACCTGCTCACCATAAATGCCACTTCTTAAACCAGCTATTCTCAAATTCTTGAGAACATAGGAATAACTTACTACCTTGGCTTTTGTGTTATACTACAGACACCTCAGTTTTCGGACCCTGTAATACAGGTGAGACGTGAATAAGGCACAACATTAGTTGGAACTTATATTTCTGAGGTATTTTTAATCTTCACGAAGTTAAACCGCGCAAATTGCTCGCATGTTGAAAATCCCGGAGGTATTTCGAATTCCCACATGGAAAGTGGGAAGGTACTTATGATATATTATAGCCAAAATGGAAAGATTAAGTCTTAATAGACTTACTTCATTCTTCTTTGAACCGTTGGCGCCGGAACTGGTTGAATGGCAAGGAAAAGTGCTTAGAGGTGAAGTTCCCGAGCTTTGGGTAGGAGGACGGCTAATTATTGATCAATATGGGATAACAATGCGGATAAGAACTCCTTGGGCAGATAATGGGTTGGAGAAAAGCTACATCGCCAGAGTTGATAAAGATACAAGAGAAGTTACTTTAGAACTTGAAGGTTTCTTTCTCAGCGATAAAAAAGACTGGCCAGAATAAAAAAATCCTTCATTAAACAACTAACAGCATACAGTGCTCAGTTTAGCTAGTCTCTCTTTACTGTTTACTGTTCGCTGTTCACTGTATACTGTCTTCTACTTACTATTTACCGCGAAGAAAGGTTAACCCTTACGCTTCATGTAGCAATCTCGGCAATAGACTGGTCTGTCTCCGGTTGGGTTAAAAGGAACCTGAGTTAACTTACCGCAATCGGAACACTTTACTTCATAAAGTTGTCGGCCTTGTTGGTCAGTTCCTACTGGTGCGGCTGCTCCTGTTGGGGCTGGGTTACTCGCAGGGGTTTCAGCTGCTGGTTCCTCAACTGCTGGTTCAACTGGAGTTTCTTCAGTTTTTGACTCTTCCGCTACTGGTTCCTCGACTGGTTTTGTATCTTCGTCTGTCATTAATAATCACCTCCTTTTGTTTGTACTTTAATTATAACATAATTGGGACTTGATAAATAGAGCAATAATTTGATAGGCTTTATTGATTAAATGAAAAAGATTTGGATTATTTTAATAATTATTGCTTTCGGTGTTTTTGTAAGCGCTGTTGTTTGGAGAAATAGAAATCAAAAAACTCCGGAAATTACCCAAGAGACAGGAGGTGAAGTTAAAATGGACGAAACCCAATTAAAAATTGAGGATTTGGTGGTTGGAACCGGTGAGGAGGCCGCTTTAGGCAAAAAAGTAACGGTTCATTATACCGGTACGCTTTTAGACGGCAAAAAGTTTGATAGCTCCCTGGATCGGGGCGAGCCGTTTGCCTTTAATCTTGGTGCCGGAGAAGTCATCCAAGGATGGGATGAAGGAGTGGTTGGAATGAAAGTCGGCGGGAAGCGTAAATTAACTATTCCTCCCGAGCTTGCTTATGGAGAAAGGGGCGCCGGCGGCGTTATTCCTCCCAATGCCACTTTAATTTTCGAGATAGAACTTTTGAAAGTTGAATAGGCTTGCATCTGATTTAAACCCTTAGAATTCTGGTTCGACCCCTTCGACTTCGCTCAGGGTGAACCTGCTCACCACAAATGCCGGTTCGTTTATTGACTAAAGATTGAGAACGAGATATAATTTAATCAGTATGGCAACTACATTCACTATTAAATTAATCTACGATAAAGCCTATAAAGGCTATGTTGTTGAAGTTTTAAATCTTCCTGGTTGTATGTCTCAAGGAGAAACAAAGGAAAAAGCGGTTTCTAATGTCAAAAAAGCAATTGGAGCATTTTTGAAAGTTTTGGCTAAGGATGAAATAAAAGCAGCAAGAGATGTTGAAGTTAGAAACGTTCGAGTAAGTCTTCCTCGATTATTTACCATTGTCTGAATGAAGCTCGTAGGACTGTCCTGGAAAGAAATAGTAATGGCCTTTGAAAGGGCCGGTTTTTATATTAGGAGCGATGACGGCGCCCATATCATCATAAAAAGCGACAAGTGTCCTTATAATATTTCCATCCCAAGACATAAAGAAGTGGCTCCTTTTTTACTCCGGAAACAATTAAAACTTGCTAACATAAGTATTAACGAATTTGAGGAACTTTTAAAGAAGAAAAGTTAGAACTTAAAATTCTGAAACTACACCCTTAGAATGAAGTTGGTAGATTTCAAAGAAAAGATTTAATGTCTTTGAGGGCAAAGTCGCGCTGGGCGTTCTTCTCCACATCAATAGCTTTCAAGAACCATTGCTCTTTAGGATGAAAATCGGTTTTGCCATACCAGATTTTAATAGGAATGACGCTTCTTTCTGCTGTTTCACCCTGCCAGTTGGTGTAAACGAACTTTAATGTTGGCTGTTTTTTCATCTTTTATAAATAGTCACCTCCTGGTTTTTGAAAAGTTCTTTTAATCCGAGTTTTTGAAAAGTTTCTTTTTGGAGTTCTTTGATTTCTTCTTGATGGACATAGATAAAAGTAATTTTTTCCTTTCTCAAAAATTCAGCCTTTTCATCTTGAGGAATTTCCTCAGTGAACTTATAATGCAAGAAATTTCCCTGTATATCATAAATAGGGCTTAAATCGAAGAAGGCATTGGCCTTTTTGATTCTTTCTTCAGGATTAATCCCCAAAATATGCATCTGGCCTTCGTCAGTGACATATGTTTGTCTAGTGGTGTAGGCGGAGACGTAGCCGGATGAGTCCCAGGCATAGATGGGCCAAGGTTGGGACTGGTAAAGCCCTTTGCTGTAGGGGTCAAAAGGCTTGGTTAAGATAATATCCTGGTCGGTGCTGTTGGCTTTTAAAAATTCTAAAGCAGCCAGTTCCTGGTTGGAAACCATGGCCAGAGGATTTTTGCCGTAAAATTCAACGAGATTACCAATAACGGTGGGGACAGACAAGATGAAGAAAAGGATAAAGATAAAGACTTTGATAAATTTATTTTTAAAAAGGGAAAGAAAATTATAAAGACTGATAGCCGCCAAAAAGCCAAAAAATAAAAGAAAATATTGCATAAACTGGATAAGGTTGTAAACGACTCCTTTTTGGATGAAAAATAAAGGGATTAAAAAAGCGGTTAACAAACCAAAGAAGATGACCGTCTGGACGCGATCATTAAAAACGGTTTTTTTAAGAAACATTTTTCCTACTTGCCAAAAACCGATGACTCTGGTACCTAAATTGCCGACCAAGAATAGAAAGAAAGCAATGCTTTCAAATTCAATAATACGCAATGTTGCTCTAGCTCCCCCTTTGGCCAGATAAAACTGTCGCCTTAGTTCCAAATCCAGCCAATTAACCCTGTCCGGGACAACAATCATTGTTCGGATAAACCACCAAGGTTGAAAGATTAAAAATGACTCTCCGGCTTTGGTGATGGTTTTGAAAATGGCAAAGTTGGAAAGTCCAATCAAGGCTGTCAGAAAGACAATGCTGATATCTTTTCTACTCATTAAAGCAAAAAGAGAGGCGAAGCTTAAACCTACCAAAAGAACGACGGCGCTGGAGACTTTAAAGCCGAGCAAAAATCCGCCCAACAGAAAACAGATTATAAAAAACAAAGGAGTCTTTTCTTTCAAAAAATAATAAAAAGCCAAAAGGAAAGCCGGCAGAAAAACATAGCAAAAGGCATGAGGAGGATTGCCGATGATTGTGTTTCCTTGAGCCGCCCAAAAAATTGTTTCTCCGCCGAAAAATCCTCTGCCCTGAATAGCCAAAACTAGGTAACCGAAACTACCGACAAAATAAGTAAAAAAAATACCCAAGATACCAATAGTTTTGTTTTTGGTCCAGGTGGTTAAAAAAGTAAAAGCGGCCAAACCCATTAAAAAGGCAATTAAAAAGGGAAAGTAACGATAGTAAAGGTCTAAAGTCGCAAAAAAAGGAAAAAGCCGGCTAAACTGGGCAGTAATAATATCGGAAAAATAATGATAATTATAAAGCGACTCGCCAGCATACAAAGGGTTTTGGGGTGGAAAATTTTGTTTAATCGCTTCAATCACCGCCACATGCCAAAGACCGTCATGACCCTGGGCACTCCAATAGAGATGACCGGTTTTATAAAGAAAGCCGCTTGGGAAATTGATAAAACCTTCAACTAAGGTACCGACTAGAAGAAAAACCATCAGGAGCTTTTGTTTAAAAAGACCCCAAAATGGAGCAAAAACTCCGTTTTTAAATTTGTAAAGGGCATAAATGGTAAAACCAAGATAAGCCAAGGGAATAAGAAATCTGATTTTAAAAAGGGCCATAAAAATTGTCACTAGAAGGAAGATGATAAAGCCTACTCCTAAAGAGAGAACAATTTTTTCATCATCTCTTAAATTTGTCTTAATTTTACCTAGAAGAAGAGAACCGGGTAGATAGAAAATTAATATGGCCAGAAAGAGAAAAATGGGGAAAAGGACAAGTGTTTTGATTAGATTAAAAATGAGAGGGTCCATGAGCAAATTATATCTCAGAATGTGGTAAAATTAAAACAATGCTGGAGCTTCTGAAGTTTTTAGTTTTTGTTCTGGTTTTTCTTTTTCTCCCCGGCCGCCTCATACTTACGCATGTTAAGAATGATTTTTCAAAAGTGGAAACCTTTTTTCTTTCGACGGCTTCAGGGATTGCGGTCCTTGCTTTTTTGGCTTATGTCCTAGGTTTCCTGCGTTTAGGTTTTTTGGTTTTTCCCCTGCTTCTTTTGGCTGACTTTTATCTTGTTTTTTTTCGGCGGTGGCGGCCGTCAAAAATTGAAATTCGCCGCCAAGACTGGCTGCCAATCTCTGTTGTTTTTCTGGGAGCGCTTTTTCAAGGCATCTTAATGTTTAAAAGCGGAACATCATATCAAGGAGGACTGGCTTTTTGGGGAGTGCACGGCTATGATGCCATCTGGCATACCGCCTTAATCCAGGAATTAACTAATCACTTTCCGCCTCAAAATCCAGGCTTTGCCGGTGAGGCTTTGAAGAATTATCATTTCTTAACCGATCTTTTTTATGCTCAGGTTCACAAAATTACGGGTATTTCTATCCTTAATCTCTATTTCCGTTTCGGACCTTTGCTTTTTGTTCTTCTCTTAAACTCCTTGATTTACTTTTTTGTAAAACGATGGTTAGGCAAAACCACTATTGCTTGTTGGGCGATATTTTTTGCCTCAATTGCCGGTAGTTTCGGTTGGACGCTGCAGCTTTTTGGCAAAGGGAGTAATAATTGGGAAACGGCCTTTTGGGGAATCCAACCAACTTCAGCCTTTTTAAATCCACCTTTTGGAGTTTCTTTAATATTTCTGGTTCTTGGACTGATATTTTTTAACCTATACCTTAAGGAAAAATCGCGTAGCTTAATGCTGCTTTGCGCTTTTGTTTTTGGCTTGCTGATTGGTTTTAAGGTTTACGCAGGGATAATTGTTTTGGGAGGGTTAGGAGTAATAGGAGGATTACAGACTTGCCTGCCGGCAGGCAGGGTATTAAGGGGAAAATTTGATTTAATTTTGATTTTTCTTGGTAGTTTGGTTTTATCTTTAATACTTTACTTTTTGACCAGTTCCGGTTCAATGAATTATCTCCAGTGGCAGCCATGGTGGTTTATCAAAACTATGGTTGAGGCACCCGACAGACTGAATTGGCCCTCTCTTGAGTTGCGTCGTCAGGTTTATGAAATGTATAACGACTGGCTAAGTCTTCTTTTGCTCGGCACTTTCACCTTTTTAATTTTTTTATTTGGCAATTTGGGAACGAGGTTTATTGGTTTCCTTTCAGTAATAAAGAGGGCGCTTAAAGGACAAAGCCTCGATAGGTTTTTGTTAGTCATGATGTTGATTGCTTTTTTGCCGCCGATTTTCTTTACACAAAAAGTAGTTCTCTGGAACGCGATTCAATTTTTTTATTATTTTACTTTTCTTTTTTCCTTTTTTGCGGCCGAGGGCACAGTTTGGTTACTAACTAAACTAAGAATTAAATCTGTTCAAGTGATTTTCGCTTTGTTGATTATCGCGGCGGCGCTGCCGAGCACTTTAAAAACTATTTATTGGTTCAATGCACCCACGCCAACGACACTCTTGGCCAAAGAAGAGATTGAAGCGCTGGATTTCCTGAGCGAAAATTCAAATCCTGAGGAGATTATTTTAACCTACCCTTTTGATTCCACCGTAGCTCAGAATTTCAAAGAGCCCCCGGTACCAATGACTTATTACAACTCGTCCTATGTTTCCTTTTTCACTGGCCAGCGGGTATACCTTGAAGATTTAAACGCGGCCACCCTTTTGTCTTATGATGTCAACACAAGACTAAATAAAGGAAAAGCTTTCTTTAGCTTACAGGATCCATCCCAGTCAAAAGATTTCTTAACCCAAAACAAAATTCGTTTTGTCTATCTAGTCGATAATCAATGGGCAAAGCTAAAACCAGAAGAAATCGGTCTTAAAAAGATTTTTGATAACCAAAAGGTCAGAATTTACCAGGTTAACTGAGACTTTTTTGCCTCTTTTTTCCTCTTGACAAAATTTCTTCGAACTGTTATTATGAATATATATTCATAAGTTAGCTTCGAGAGGAGGTGAAAATAAATGCCAGGATTTAATGGAACGGGCCCAATAGGAATGGGGCCAAAAACAGGTCGAGGTTTCGGGCCATGCGGATTGGGTTTGGGTTGGCGACGAAGATTTGGTGCAGGACGCGGTTTGGGGAGATATTTTAGTTGGAATTGGCCCCAAAACCAAAAAGACCAGCTTGAGGCCATAAAGCAATATAAAGAAGCTTTAAAGGAAGAGATGGAAGATGTGGAAAAAGAGGAAAAAGAGCTTCAAAGTGAGGAGTAGGATATAATCGACTTATGCCAAGACCGCAAAGATTAAGATGCGTCAGCTTTATGCCTGATGTTACTTATTATAAACCTCGAGGCATTCCTTTGGGGATGCTGGAGGAGGTTAACTTAACCGTGGATGAACTTGAAGCGTTAAGGTTGGCAGATTTGGAAAATCAGGACCAAGTGAAGGCCGCAAGTCAAATGAAAATCTCCCAGAGTACTTTTCAGCGCATTCTCGCCACAGCGCATAAAAAAATAAGCGAAGCGTTAATCTACGGTAAAGCGATTAGAATTGAAGGAGGTGAATACAGCCTGAATAAAAAGATAGAGAGACAATTAAAGTGCGAAAGTTGTGGCCATACTTGGCAAATTCCCTTTGGTACCGGGAAAAGAGGAATCGAAATGAAATGTCCCCAGTGCGACTCTGGTCTGGTTCACAGGATAGACTATGGGGGACACGGATTTGGTCGCCAGTGGTGGGGATATAAAAGTAAGTTAAAAATTAAAAGTGAAAAATAAAAAAATAAAATTTGGCATTATTGTTTTCTTTTTTTGTCTGCTTTCTTGGGTAGTTCCTGCTGTTGCCCAAGAGAGCTCGTCGGTCGAAGAGGAAATTCTTGAAGGGCGAATAGTTAAAGTACTTAAGGAAGTAACTGTCATTCAGGCAGGACAGGAAAGCCTTAATCAGGAATTGGCGGTTTTAGTCACTAAAGGCTCCTTGAAAGACAAAGAAATTGAAGTTGAAGTTGGGAATATTCCTATTGTTGGCCAACCAAAATATAAAGTGGGTGATGAGGTTTTGTTAAGTTACTCTCATGACCTTGAGGGAAATGAGGTTTTTTATATCACCGACTTTATTAGGAGAAATCCGATGCTGTGGCTCTTATTTGTTTTTGTGGTCCTTGCGGCCATGATTGGTAAATGGCGAGGAATAAGTTCACTTTTGGGTTTGGCAATTTCCTTTTTGGTAATTTTCAAGTTCATCTTGCCTAATATTTATGCTGGTCGCGATCCTGTTTTAATCGCTGTTCTTGGTTCTTTGTTCATCATTCCTTTGACTTTTTGTCTTTCTCACGGACTAAACCGAAAAACAACAATTGCTATCTTCGGCACCGTTGTTGCCCTCTTAATTACCGGTCTCTTGGCCAAATTTTTTGTTGATTTTGCCAAGCTGACTGGTTATGCCTCCGAAGAAGCGGGTTTTTTGCAGGTTGCTAAAGGAGGAATAATGAACATTAAGGGATTACTATTGGCAGGAATTATCATTGGTGTTTTAGGAGTGTTGGATGATATTACTATTTCTCAGTCAGCTATTGTCCAACAACTTAAAGAGACTAACCTTAAGATTTCTCGAACTGAACTCTTTTCCCGAGCGATGAACGTGGGTCAGGATCATATTGCCTCAATGGTTAATACTTTAGTTTTGGTTTATACCGGCGCTGCTTTACCCTTGATGCTTTTATTTATTGATAGCCCTCAGCCCTATTCTCAGGTTATTAACTATGAAATTATTGCCGAAGAAATTATAAGAACACTGGTTGGGAGTATCGGTTTAGTTTCGGCTGTGCCAATTACTACCTTTTTAGCTTGTCACTTAAACTTTAAAAGGAAATCTTAAAAATGTTCTTAGCTCAAGTTAATTCCTGTCAAGTTTGCGGTGAACCAGCAGTTTCGTCACTGGGATTTGAACCATCGTGGTTAGTCGTTACCTCGGCGGCTTTCGTTGATTCTATTAATCCTTGTGCAATCGCGGTCCTTTTGATTCTTTTGGGAGCACTTTTGATGGTGAAAGAGAAAAAGCAAGCTTTGTTAACAGGAGTTTTCTTTATTTTAGCTCTTTATCTTGCCTATCTTTTCTTAGGTTTAGGTTTGATTTCTTTTCTTCAACTTTCTGGTTTGGCAAAAATTTTTCATCAGCTTATCGGCGTTTTAGCGATTTTAATCGGTCTTTTAAATATCAAGGATTTTTTTTGGTACGGCGGCGGCGGTTTTGTCATGGAAATACCGCGCTCTTGGCGTCCAACAATTCAAGGGTTTCTTAAGAAGGCAACTAGTCCCTTGGGCGCTTTTCTGACGGGTATTGTCGTGACTGCTTTTGAGCTTCCTTGTACAGGCGGGCCTTATTTTTTTGTCCTTGGTTTATTGGCACATAATTATTCATTATCTCAGATTTTACCAATTCTCTTGTACTACAATCTTATTTTTGTTTTACCACTTTTACTGATTACCACCCTTATTTATTTTGGCTACTCCTCTGTGGAGAAGACGACAGCTTGGAAGGATAGAAACCTACGATTGCTTCATCTTATCGCCGGTCTTATTATGCTCTCTTTAGGGATTTGGGTATTTCTTAGTTAAAAGACCTTAACCTTCACATCCTTTAGCCAAGCGTGGTAAAATATAACCAGAGATGGGAAAACTTGGTTTAACTGCTGTTATCCTGGCCAAAAACGAAGAAAAGAATTTACCGCGCGTTCTTAAATCAATTTCTTGGGTAGATGAGATTGTTATTGTTGATGATGAGTCAACGGATGGAACAGTCGAAATTGCCAAGAAAGCCCAAGCGACAGTTTATCAAAGAGAACTTGATGATTTTTGCTCACAAAGAAACTTTGCCCTAACCAAAGTAAAAACACCTTGGGTTCTTTTTATTGATGCGGATGAGGAAATAACACCTGAACTTGCAGAGGAGATAAAGCAAGCAGTTAAGACCGATAAATTCGATGGTTATCGTTTCCCCAGAAAAAATATTATTTTTGGTAAATGGATAGAGCATTCTGGCTGGTATCCTGATTGGCAGCTTCATTTATTTAAGATTGCTAAGGGCAAATATGTTGAGAAAGTTCATGAACAAGTGGTGCTTGACGGAAAGGTGGGAGAATTAAGCAAGGTTCTGGTTCATTATAATTATCAATCGATTAGCCAGTACTTAGAGAAAATGTTTCGTTATACGACGCTTGAGGTGGAAAATCAATTAACCTTAGGTTATAAATTTGCCTGGTCGGATTTAATTAAAAAACCGCTTTCAGAATTCTTGCGTCGTTTTTTTGCCGAGCAGGGTTTTAAAGATGGTGTTCATGGACTGGCTTTAAGTTTACTTCAGGCTTTCTCCGAGCTAGTCGTTTATCTTAAGATTTGGGAGAAAGAAGGTTTTAGACCGCAAGAGACAAAAGAAGTTTTTGAAGAGTTGGAGAAGAGTACAGAGGAGATTAGCTTTTGGCTCAAGAAACAAGAAAAAAATCCTCTGAAAAAAGTACTTCGGAAATTAACCAGATGAAAATTTTCATTGTTATTTTAAATTGGAACGGAAAAAAGTTTATAAGTGGATGCCTTGATTCTGTTGGTAAACTGGAAACTGGAAACTGGAAACTGGAAATTATTGTTATTGATAACGCTTCGACAGATGGCTCAGTTGAGATAATTAATGAAGAATGGTCAATGGTTAAAAGAAAAAAATCATCAACCATTAGCCATCAACCATTAGCCATCAAATTAATTTCTAATCAAGAAAATCTTGGATTTGCCGAAGGGAATAATGTTGGTATCAGGTATGCCCTAGAAAATGGAGCCGATTATGTCTTAATCCTTAATCCAGATACTATCGTTGACAGAAATCTTTTAGTTTCATTAATGAAAGTGGCCGAATCTGACTCTAAAATTAGCATTTTAGGTTCAAAAATATATTTCGCCCCAGGCTTCGAATACCATAAAGAGAGATACAAGGAATCAGAAAGAGGTAATGTAATTTTTTATGCAGGAGGGAAGATTGATTGGGGGAATGTTTTGGCTTCACATCGGGGAGTGGACGAAGTAGATAAAGGACAGTATGATAAAGTTGAAGAAACAGATTTTGTTACCGGCTGTGCCATGCTAATTAAACGAGAGGTCTTGGAGAAAATTGGCGCTTTTGACCAAAAATATTTTCTTTACTGGGAAGATGCTGATTTTTGTCAGCGGGCCCGAGGTGCAGATTTCAAGATTGTCTATGCACCAAGCGCAAAAATTTATCATTTGGACGCTGGTTCAAGCAAGGTCGGTGGACCGCTCCACGATTATTACTTAACTCGCAATCGACTTCTCTTTGGGATGCGTTATGCACCACTTAGGGCAAAACTAGCTCTTTTTCGCGAAAGTTTAAAACTACTCTTAATGGGTAGAAAATGGCAGAAGATGGGCGCTTTCGATTTTTATCGCGGTAAATTTGGAAAAGGCTCATATCAGAAATGATGAAAAAAATTCCGGGAATTTGGTACCTTGTTGGGTTGGTCGTGTTTTTGGGCATTTTCCTGCGAGTTTATAACATTCCCCAAACTCTTCTTTTTCATTTTGATCAAGGTTATCACGGCCTCGCGATTAGAGATATCTGGGAGACAAAAAGAATTGCGCTTCTGGGCCACAAGACCGATGTGGAGGGTATTTTTCATGGCTCATTCTTTTATTATTTGATGTTGCCACTTTATTTAATTTCTGGCTGGAATCCGGCTGGGGTGAGTAGTATTCTGGCGGTTTTAGACGGCTTAACGGTGATTTTTATCTTTCTTTTGGGTAAGGAATTATTTAGTAAACAAGTTGGGATATTGGCGGCTGGCTTTTATACGGTTTCTTATCCTTTAATTTCCTATTCTCGTTGGTTATCTAATGTAACGCTAATTCCTCTCTTTTCCTCTTTGTTTTTCTTTTTTTTACTAAAGTCATATCAGGAAAAAATTTATTTCTTTCCAGTTGCCGCTTTATTCGTTGGTATTGTCGCCCAACTCAATGGTGCCATCGGTTTTTTCTTAGTACTTTTGTTGATAATTTCACTTTTTCTTTTAAGAAGGAAAATCTTCCGGACAAAGTTATTTTTTTTTCTTACAATATTTCTTTTTATTACACCGGCAATACCTCTTATTCTCTTTGATGTCAGACATCAGTTTTTAGTAACAAGTTCTATTTTGAGTCTGTTTTCGCGAGGGAAAACAAATCTGGGAGCAGGCCAGTTTTTGTCTCATTTTAATCTCTTTCAAGGAGAATTTACCAACCTTCTCAGTTACAAGTTACCGATTTTGGCCATTATTTTATTCTTAACCGTCCTTGCGGCCTTGTTCCACGGGCGAAAGACCAAAGGTGGAGAGTTTAAACCAGTCAAAACTCTTTTGCTTTTTCTGCTAGTTCCCCTTTTGGGTTTGTTGTTTTATCCCGGCGGCATTCACCAGTTTTTCTTTATTGGTATTCTTCCCCTTTTGGTTATTTTTATTGCTTGGGGACTGATTTATTGGATGAAGGTAAAAATTCTTAAACCAGCAATTATCGTTTTTGTCTTGCTAATAGTCTTTGTCAATCTTTTTTATTGGCAGGGTTTTTTAAAACCCGGTTTCAATTTAATTCCTATTGGGACGCGGAATTTAATCACTCTAGATGATCGACTGGAAGCACTTGATTTTATTTATAAGCAGGCCCAAGGAGAACCTTTCCAAACACCGATTTATATTATTCCCTACAATCAGGAGCAACCTTGGGATTATGTTTTTGCTTGGTACGGTAAGAAAAAATATGATTATTTGCCGACTAAATATTCGGGAAAAACTTTTGTCATTTATGAGCCGGATTTCGACTTTCCCTATCGTTTAACAAGCTGGCTTGGTAAAATAGAGGAGGACCATGGTGGTGTTATCACCAGCTTTAAAACTCACGATTTAATCGTGGAAGAAAGAGAGAAATAAGAAGATGAAAATATCGGTCATCATTAACGCCAAAAATGAAGAAGATTTTATTGGTGATTGTTTGGAGTCGGTGAAATGGGCTGATGAGGCGATGGTGCTTTTAAGCCAAAACTCTTGCGATAAAACCGAAGAAATTGCCAGAAATTTTGGTGCGAAAATTATCTGGCAAGAAGCAAGAGAAGTTGATTATGCTGCTTGGCACAATCAGGGATTGAAGGAAGCCAACGGAGAATGGTTGCTCTGGATAGATGCCGACGAGAGAGTGACACCACTTTTAAAACAAGAACTGCAACATGCAATACGCAATAAGCAATGCGCAGCTTATGCCATTCCTCGGCGCAATTTTCTTTTAGGTAAAGAATTAAAACATGGCGGGTGGTTTCCAGATTATCAAATTAGACTCTTTAAGAAGGAAAAACTTAAAATGTGGACAGGTATGCTCCACGAAAGACCAGAATTTGAGGGAGAGCTGGGTAAGTTAGAAACTCCCATGATTCACCTTCAACCTGAAAAAATAGAACCAGCCCTTGAAAAATCTATAAAGTGGTCGGGAATTGAAGCAAAACTCTTATTTGAGTCCAGTCATCCACCGGTGACCTGGTGGCGAGTTTTGCGGATGGGCGCAACAACTATTTTTGAAAGGTTAATCAAAAAGCAAGGTTTTCGTGACGGAACAGAAGGTTGGATAGAATCAATTTATCAAGCTTTTCACACGATGATAGTTTATCTTAAAGTTTGGGAGCTACAAAGATTAAAATGAAAGCAATTTTTTACGATCCCTACTTAGAGACTGTTGGTGGCGGCGAGCGTTATGTGTTGACATTGGTTGAGTATCTTTTGCAAAAAGATTGGGAAGTGACCGTTATAGGCGAAGAAAAATTAAAGGAAAAAATTGTATCGCGATTTAATTTAAATCTTGATAAAGTGAAGTTTTCCTCTGGTGCAACTAATCTAGTCAGTCGCTGGCAGACCTATAGAAACTATGATTTATTATTTTGGTTGAGCGATGGGAGTATTCCTTGGCTTTTTTCAAAGAAAAACATCCTCCATTTTCAGGTTCCATTTCACGATGTTAATGGGCGGTCTTTACAAAATCAGCTGAAACTAAAGAATATTTTTTCTGTCGTTTGTAACTCAGAATTTACCAAAGGTTTTATTGACAAGGAATTTGGGGTGAACTCCGTTGTTATTTATCCGCCAGTTGAGGTAGAGCTCTTTAAGACAGGCAAAAAAGAAAATATTATTTTGGCAGTTGGCCGTTTTTCTCAGCTATTGCAGGCAAAAAGACAGGATGTTTTAATCGAGGTTTTCAGGAGAATGGTTGACGAAGGTTTGAACGGTTGGCAGTTAATTTTAGCCGGAGGGGCCGATGTGGGGGCGACTGGGTATCTTGAAAAACTTAAAAGTCAGTCGCGAGGCTACCCAATTGAGGTTTTAGAAAATCTTCCTTTTGAGAAAGTCCAGGATTTATATGGAAAGGCGAAAATTTTTTGGAACGCCTCCGGTTATGAAATCGATGAAAATGAAAATCCAGAAAAAGTCGAGCATTTTGGGATGGTTATTGTTGAAGCGATGGCGGCAGGGTGTGTCCCAATCGTAGTTGGTAAGGGCGGAGCAAAAGAGATTATCAAAGAAGGAACAAACGGCTTTTTTTGGGAAAAAGAAGAGGAATTAATGAAGAAAACGCAAAAGCTAATCTTTGCCCCCGAGACTCTTCATGATTTATCAAAAATTGTGGTAAAATCAAGTCAGAAATTTTCAAAACAAAGATTTTGCCAGGAGTTTGACGAGATTATTTAGAACAATAATCAATGAAAAAATTTAAGCTTATATTTATTTCCATTTTATCTTTGTGGTTGTTATGGGTGACACTTTGGGCTTGGGTGTTGCCATTTAATATGGCGCCTGATGAATGTCTTCACCTCGAAACGGCCAAATTTTTTCAGACAGAAAAACGACTTCCTGTTGCTGGCAGCGAGGAAATAACTTTTATCGAAAGAGATAGTTGTATGGGGGCAACTTATATTTCCACGCCGTTTTTGAATTATATTGTTGCGTCGGTTTTTATAAACAACAAAGGATTGGTTAATATTGAAAGGGATTATTTAGCAGCAAGATTTTCCTCCATTTTTTTTGGGGCCATCTTTGTAATCTTTCTCTACCTTTTTTTAAGTAAATTTTTTGCAAAAAATCGTTTGGTCGCTATTTCTAGTTTCATTTCAATTCTTCTTATTCCTCAAGTTACTTATATTTTTTCCTATCTGAATCATGAAGCCTATTCGTTAGCAGCGTCGTCTTTTTTGTTATTTGTAAGTCTTAATTTTTATAATCTTTCACAAGAAGGGATTAAAAAAACTAGGAATTTTTTATTTTTAGGATTGGCGATTTCCTTGCAATTATTTACCAAGTCAAATTTTTATTTATTACTTTTAATTCCCTTAGTAATTTTAATTTTAAAACTCTGGCAGACAAAGAAACTATATTTGAAGAATTTATTTATTCTTGGGGGAATTATTATTATTCTTAGTGGTTGGTTTTTTGTCAGAAACTATTTTCTTTATAAAGATGTTATGGGGATTAAGATTTATCAGACTACGGTCAGGAATAATTTTGGTACCAGAACTTATGCCCAAGCAGGATGGAATTACTATGACGTTCTTTTTAAGAGCAAATGGATTGAAGAAACAGTCAGCAGTTTTTATGGACGTTTTGGTTATATGACAGTTGAAATTGATCCGGTCATGCAGTGGATTTTTAGATCTTTTATTTTTTTGGGAATAGTGGGTGTTATTAAAAAGCTAAGCAAAATCAAAAATTTAAAGTCTTCGATTAAAAATAATATATGGTATTTTCTTTTTGCCCTTTTAATCCCGGCCAACATTGCCATCTCCCTATATAACACTCTTTATTTTGATTTTCAAAATCAAGGGAGATATTTATTTCCCATCCTTATTCCGTTGATGGTGTTAGTCAGTAGGGGAATCTTTGCCTTAAATGATAATAAAGAAAACCAGAAAACAATGCTAATTGCCGTTATCGCTGGTTCAATTTTATTAAGTTTTTGGAGCTTTTTATATTTACCAAAGATATGAAATTGTCAGAAGCAGCGGTTATTCATCGAAACGTTCCCCCTGATTGGTACGAACGCGGAATTGAAAAAAATTCTGGGCAAAGATTCTGGCATTTCCGTCGTTTTGCCGAAGTGGGCAAACTCATAGAACCAACAGGCGGAAAAATCTTGGACATTGGGAGCGCAGACGGGACTTTTACTAAAGTAATACTGGACCATTCAAGGGCGGATTTAGTTTTGGGAGTTGATGTTTTACCAGCTTCAGTTGCCTTCGCCAAGAAAAAATTTGCCAAAAACAAAAAATTAAGATTTCAAGTTGCCAATGCAGAAAAGTTACCATTTAAAAAAGAAGAATTCGATGCCGTTTTTTGCTTAGAGGTTTTAGAGCATCTTTTTGCTCCCGAAAAAACCTTGCTAGAAGTCAAAAGGGTTTTGAAAAAAAATGGTTATGCCATTTTTTTAGTTCCTACAGAAAACATTCCTTTTAAAATTATTTGGTTTTTTTGGGAAAATACTTGGGGTTGGATTTGGAAAGGGACACATGTGCAAAAATTTACCAAAAGAGAATTAATAAGAATAGTAAGAAAGGTTGGTTTTAAAATTTGTACGGACAAAAAATTTTTATTAGGGATGCTGGAGGCAATAAAAGCGAAGAAAAATGATAAATAAAGTCTCGGTGGTGATCCCCAACTGGAACGGACGGTTACTTCTGGCGAAAAATTTACCAGCAGTTATAGCGTCAGAACCAGAGGAATTAATTATCGTTGATGATTTCTCTGAAGACGATTCTGTTTCCTTTTTAGAAGAAAAGTATCCTCAGATAAAATTAATTAAACATCAAAAAAATCTTGGTTTTGCCGCTTCATGCAACGACGGGGTGAAAAATGCCAAAAGTGAAGTCGTTGTTCTTTTAAACTCTGATGTTGTTCCTGAGAAAGAGTGTTTAAAAGCCGTTTTGCCGCTTTTTGAAGATCCGAAGGTCTTCGCTGTTTCTTTTAATGAATCGCAATGGAGTTGGGCAAAGATTTTTTGGAAAAATGGTTTCGTTGAGCATGAGCCAGGTCTTAAAACGGACAAAACTCATATTACCGCTTGGGCATCAGGTGGTAGCAGTGCTTTTAGAAAATCTATTTGGGAAGAATTGGAAGGTTTTGATAATCTCTATCACCCCTTTTATTGGGAGGATGTGGATTTATCTTACAGAGCTTGGAAAAGAGGCTATAAGGTTTTATGGGAGCCCAAAGCGGTTGCCCATCATAAGCATGAGGCAATTATCGGGAAGCATTTTTCGAAAAGTTATGTTGATTTTGTTTCCCAAAGAAACAGGTTGATTTTTATTTGGAAAAATATTACGGATTTTGGCATGATACAATCTCACAAGATTCATCTTCTTGCTTTTTTAATAAAACATCCGAAATACTTCAAGGTGTTTGCGGGCGCATTAAAGCTGTTTCTAAAGGTACTTTCCAGAAGGCGCAGGGAGGGAAACGAGAGTAGAGTATCAGATAAAGAAATTTTTGAAAAATTCAAGTAGTAAATGGAATTATCTATCATTATCGTCAGCTTTAATACCAGAGAACTTCTAAAAAAATGTTTAGAATCGATAAAAAATGCTGAAATTATTGTGATTGATAATGCTTCGACAGACGGTTCAGTCGAGGAAATTAAAAAATTAAAAATTAAATATCAAAAATACAAATTAAATATCAAATATATTTTGAATAACGAGAATCTCGGCTTTGCTAAAGCAAATAATCAAGCTCTCAGGCTCGCTGGGGGTGAATACTGTCTTTTGCTAAACTCTGATACAGAAGTTAAACCTGGGGCCCTAGAAAAATTAGTTGAATTTGCCAGGCAACATGCTGAAGTAGGGATTGTTGGCGCTAGGCTTTTAAATCCTGATGGTTCCTTACAGCCTTCTGTTTATCATTTCCCGACAATTTGGCGGGCTTTTCAAGAGTACTGGTTGGGTCGAAAAGGGAGTTATGAAAAATATGCTCTGACAGGGTTAGACCCTGTCAAGGTCGAAGCGGTAACAGGCGCGGCGATGCTTATTTCTAGGAAAACAATTGAAAAAATTGGTCTTTTAGACGAGCAATATTTTATGTATTTTGAGGATTTAGATTATTGCCGAAGACTTAAACGCGCAAACCTTAAGGTTTATTATCTGCCGGAAGCGGAAGTGATTCATCATCATGGCGCCAGCGGCAAAGGTTCACCTCTAACTTATCGATATCTGGTAAAAAGTAGTAAAATTTATAATGGTATCTCCAAATTTTGGGCTTTAAGTTTTATCATCCGGAGTGGTCAAAAATGGCAGAGAATTTTAGGGAAAAGATAACTTCTAAGACCTTTTTGGTTTTTTTGGGAATTTTTGTAATAGGATTATTTTTACGGCTTTACGCTCTTGATAAATACCCAATTAGCTTTCATTCCCAAGAAGCGCTTTTAGGTTGGCGCGCTAAGAGTCTTTTAGTCACCGGTAAGGACGAAACTGGCCGACCCCTTCCTTTAATTTTCTCCTCTCTTGAGGGCTATCAATTACCGTTAGCCACTTATATGGTTCTTCCGAGTGTCAAAGCCTTTGGCTTAAACGAATTCGGAGTGAGATTTCCTTTTGCCTTCTTAGGGTCTCTGAGTCTTCTTGCTTTTTATGGAATTGTACTTTCCCTTTTTAAAGACAAAAAAATGAGTCTCTGGGCGGCCTTTATTTTTGCTACCAGTCCGGGGATTATTTTCCTTTCCAGAATCGCTTCGCCCCCAAATCTTTCCCTTTCTTTTTTTCTTCTCGGCTTCTTCTGTTTATTATGGGGAGCGAAGAAGCGATTTTTTCTCATCGGAGCGTTTATTTTTCTTTTAGGTTCCCTCTATGCGGCCAAAATGGTTTGGGTTTTCCTCTTGCCATTTTTGTTATTATATTGGATTTTTACTAGAAAAAAAGAGATTGGTTTTCTGATTATCATTTTGGCTTTTGCTTGTCTTCCTCTTCTTTTTTCTTATTCGGCTTCACCTCAAGCAAAGCTGGATTTAGTTCATAGCGATTTTAATTTATTTTCCGAAGTGACGATTCTCAATGGTATCAACATGATGAGAGGTGAGGATATTGCGGCTGGTTATCCGTTTCTGGGGAGAATTTTTTACACAAAACTTTTTTACCTGGAAAAAATCTTTGAAAACTTTCTTAGACACTTCAATCCACGCTTTTATTTTGCCGCTGGGGACGGCCATCCTCTCCATGGATTGACTAATTTCGGGCCGATATTTTTGGTTTTTTTACCACTGAGTCTTTTAGGGATTAAATGGATAACTAGCAAAGAAAGAAAAAAACTTTTCTTTTTATTGTTTTGGTTTATTTTGGGAATAATCCCTTCGGTCTTTGTTATTCCTTCTCCAAATCAAGAGAAAGTCCTATTTGTTCTTCCGGTCTTAATTATCTTGGCCGCTTATGCCTTATCACGATTGAATTTAAGGCCCGTTTTACTTTTTCTGTTGTTTTTGCTCTTCAATTTCGCCGTGGTCTTCTATGATGGTCTTATAAAAGAACCCTTTAGAAATTTAGGAAAATGGCAGTACTCTTATAAAGAGTTAAGTTTATTTTTAGGCGACCAGCTTAAAAATTATGAAAAGATTTTTTTAACCGATGCTTATGGTTCTGATCCCGGTCCGGCTTATCTTTTTTATACCGATTTTCCCCCGCAGAAATTTTTAGAAAAGGATGCTCTTGTTTTTAGCTATCGAAACTATATCAGTAAAATTGGTAACATCACCATTAACCAACAGAACCAGTGGATGCCGCAAAAATCGGCTCTTTATATTATTGCTCCGAGTGAAGAGAAGATAATGGAGCGTTTTGGGCTTCAAAAGACAGAGGTTTTGCCGGTAAAGGTGATAAGAGATCCAGATGGTAAAACGGCTTTTATGGCTTTTACTATTTTCCCACATGAGGTGAAAAATGAAAAATAAAATTTTTTTCTTTTTGATGTTGATTGTGGTGTTGACGGGGTTTTTCCGCTTCTGGCAGCTGGCTAATTATCCTGTTTCTCTAAGTATTGATGAAGTGGCAGTGGGTTACAATAGTTACTCTATTTTAAAAACTGGCCGTGATGAGTTTGGTGAGTTTTTACCTTTAGCCTTTCGCTCCGTAGGCGACTATAAAACGCCTGTTTTAATTTATTTAATGACTCCATCAATTGCTATTTTTGGACTTAATGAATTCGGCGTACGTTTTACCATAGCCTTGATTGGCGTTTTAACTATTCCGGTCGTTTTCTTCCTGCTTAGGCAACTGACCCGAAACTCGCTTCTTAGCCTTTTCACTGCCTTTTCTCTGGCGATTTCTCCGTGGCACACTTTTTTTTCAAGAATGTCTTTTGATGGAATTTTGGGTT
>Ga0256868_10000316_pt1 | contig 29015 bp, 28 predicted proteins | sample RVTome_13_FD_187341 | JGI IMG/M metagenome (GOLD analysis project Ga0256868, IMG submission 187341) | Soil microbial communities from uranium-contaminated site in the Upper Colorado River Basin, Wyoming, United States - RVT92D227 HiSeq ...
TGATCAAAGGAATTTTACGGATGAGAGGCAATCCCCAGCGGGGAAGCCTCGTATCTTCATCGTATTCCGTCAGGTCCGGTGAGAGCCATGTGAGCCGGAATGCATTCGTATAATGTCTATCGGTCCCACCGAAGGAATCATTCTCAAAATAGAGAAAAAAAGTGTGATGTTTTTCTGTTTGATCGGTCTGAGCTGCCGAAAAGGAGCAGAACAAGAGAGTCAAACAGGTGACGACAACCAGGATGGTTATCCTCTTAAGAACCTTCCTTCGGCCAAGTATTCCCCAATTGTCGAAAGCCATTCGTCAGCCTCCTTCGTCGATTATCATAGTTTGTCGGTAAGTATTTTTGATCAACCCCGTGGAGCAGCTTAAGGCCCGTCCCTCCGCGAATTTACTTGGGAATCTCGGGAAGGTCAATAGGGTAAATCATTTATTTTGGAAAGTAAAGGCCTGTATTCTAATGCTTAGCTTTTTTGATGACCGGACAGATTATTCGGTATATAGCGATTCACCAGTTCAAATCCGGTGACCGCCTCCAGAAATAGTGAAGGGGGCTACAAATTGAATCAATAACTTGTAGCCCCTTATATTTTATCGGTGATGCGATGGCCTACAGATCGAATCCATACGATTTTCCAAAAAAGGGAAAATATTTTTTCAAAAAGAGTAAAACGTTTCTCTTTTTTCGAGAAGTTAGTTTTCGCAAAGTTTTTTTTGCAATGTTCTAACTCTTCGAAGTGGCGGGTTATTTTATGAATTTTCGGATCAACCATGAAGCCGGTATATATTTTGCTACGATATTTCTTGCTTTTCGCAAACGGAATGATGTCATCCAGGATAGATTATGAAGACAGTCGATCAGCTTGTGTCAGAATGGACTGAAGAAGAAAGAGAAAAGTTAAAAGATCTCATCGAAGAATGTCGTGAAAGGGAGAAAAAAATATCAGAGAGTTCGAAGCGGAGCCGTGAGAGCTTAGCCAAAATTAACGAATCCCTTCAATCTTTTTTGGGAAGTTTGTATGAGATTAGAGAGAGAACCGAAAAATTGGCAGATGACCTATTAGGGATTTACCTGCATTTCCATCATAACAAGATGGCTTCTGCATAACTTACGATACATCCGCTTTTTCTTTTCCCCCGCCGGTCTGCCCCAAGAAGTCAATCCACTCAACCTTTCGGGGAAAAGCCTAATCAACGCGCATCCATTCAGGGTTACAGGTACGAGTTTTTTGACCGGACCGTGTGTCCCGTAAATCCTGCGTTGCGGGTGGGGAGTTTTGTCTTCCAATGCTCATTGACACCCTGCTTAAAATTTAATACACTCGAAATCAGGAGTAGAAATGGAGTCAGTAGCCAAAGTGAGAAATGTTGGAAAAGGAGAGGCGATATTTCGTTTCTTCACAGGAGTTATTCTGATCATCCTGGCTTTTTTTATTTCAGGAGTTTTTCGATGGGTTATCGGATTGGTCGGAGTGGTCGTTATCCTTACCGCACTATTTGGATACTGACCCTGAAAAGGATTGATGCTGAAGGTCTTCAGCAAAGAAAATGAAAAGAAATAGACATTTAAAAAGAGGAGTCCATGAAACGAATAACTGCTTTCTTTGCCATTCTCACCGCAATCCTCAGTACAATTCTATTTCCTCGCTTGATCCTATCCAAAGATGATTCATGGAAGAAAATTGACGAAGGATTGTATGTTGGGGAGTTTGCGTTCCCGGGGAAATCAAAGCTCAACGCTTCAGGAATCACGATTGTAAAGATCGACCCCAAGGGTTATTCGTTCAAGCTTCTATGCGCTTCGGAGCGTGATAAAATAAAGATGACACCGAAGAAATGGTGTCAAAAGCACGGTCTCATCACTGCCACCAATGCAGGAATGTATCAGGAGGATGGAATAAGAAACGTTGGCTACATGAAGAACTTTCACCACATTAACAATCCAAGACTTAATGTTGTTTACAAAGCTGTTTTGGCGTTTAACCCCATCGAACCCACCCTCCCAGAGGTTCAGATTATTGATCTGAAATGCCAAGATTTTGAAAAGCTAAGGTTCAAGTATCAGACGCTTGTCCAGAATATTAGAATGATTAGCTGCCAGCAGGAGAATGTCTGGAGCAAACAGGATAAGATGTGGAGCATGGCTGTTTTCGGCATAGACCAAAACGGGAATGCGTTGTTCATCTTTACGAAGACTCCTTGCTCAGGGTATGAGTTTGCCAATATCTTATTGTCCATTCCTATTTCGATTCATAATGCTATGTATTTGGAGGGAGGACAAGAAGCCAGCCTATATTTTTCAGCGAATGATGTCGAGTTCGAAAGGATCGGTTTCCCAGCAAGTCTTAATGAAAATGATCATATATCCGTCGCTCGGCCTGTTCCAAATGTAATCGGGATAGTGAAAAAATGAAGCTGCCCGCCCACAGGCGGGGCTTCCCGGCATTGTAATATCATTTATATTGTGCCCCTTAACCCCGCCTAGCCCGCTTAGGCGGGACGGGGCACGTTCCGGCCAAGATGAAACATTTGTTAGAAACCTCAATATAGGATAGAACTCCTCCTGTTCCAGACAGTCCGGTAAGAACCACTTGCCAGAGTGCTTGTGAGCAGGGGAGTATTCGCCAATGAAAGGGGAAAAGAAATGACCGAGAAAGAAGAAGCAGCAGTGGGTTATTACACCGAAGATGGAGATATTTACTGTGTAGAGTGCATAAATAAAAATATTAAAATGATGAAGGAGGTTGACCGTGCTATCTCAGCAGATGATTTGGAAGGAAATTCATATGTTTGTAAGGGATGTAAAGAGGAAATCAAATAAATCAACAGAAAGGATGAGTTTATCATACGATGGGGTTGCTTATGGCTTTCATATTAGCCGATGGGCTGCCCGCAGAGTAATTTCCTGATTAGAGAAAGATGGTTTCTTAATTTCTAACGGCAAAGCAAGATTATTTGTTACTTGGTTTTTTAAAAATATTCAAATTTACAAATTCATTCAATGGCTTATGTGTGCCTGTTTTTTAGGCAAAATGGTTGAAACGGCCTCCATCAAGCGGAAGAAAATCTAATTCCACAATGATTCAACATCTATTGTGGATTAATGAGAAAAATCTCTTAGAAACGGTCTCTTTTAATCTTTGTTAATCCTCTCATACTAATCTAAAGAGTCCCAATCGCTGATTGGAGACCATCCCCTGATAGTCTTATGTTCAAAATTAATTTGTCGTGGTCAATTTTGTAAAGAGAAACCCAAATTTGTTATGATCTTCTTAAAAAAGCTCTCTACAATTTTCTCAAATTGATGAATTTAAATGGATTATAGGTTTTGAAATGGATGGCATATTATTTGCTGCTAAATAAACGGCTCTCACCATGGCAAAAATCACTATTAAATTTCTTGCAGTCCATATAGAAGATGATGAAGTTGATCTTTTCATCAAAAAGATGGACGAGATTCTAAAGAGGTTTGCAGGACAGGCATTTCATTTTAGATATGATGTTGAGAAACCCCATTTCGATGAGGATGTCAAAAGGCTTAAACACCGATAGGAAGCAAATCCTAAATCATAAAGACCCAGTCATCAGCGGGCTTCATGGCCTTAACCTGCAAGCGACTTGATTCCATTCTCACAGCAATCAGGGTAGTTCTCAAATCTGAAATCTGCAATGGGCAATCTGAAATTATTCCTCAAACGTAGCCCCCGTATTGGCGGATGTAACCAGTCTTGCATATCGTTTGAGATAACCCTTCAGTTTTCTCTTCGGTGGTTTCCACTGAGATAATCTTTTTTCCAATTCTTCGTTGGAGACAAGGAGGGTGAGTTTCTTTCCGGGAATATCGATCTCAATCTGATCCCCATTCCGCACCGCGGCAATAGGACCCCCCTCTGCAGCTTCTGGAGAAATGTGGCCAATGGCTGCTCCTCGACTTCCTCCCGAAAAACGGCCATCGGTGAGCAAGGCGACATCCCGGTCTCTTCCGACGCCGACAATCGCAGAGGTGGGACCCAACATTTCCCTCATTCCCGGTCCCCCTTTCGGGCCTTCATAACGGATGACGACAACCTCATCCTTCTTGATCTTTCTATCGAGAATAACCTTGATTGCCTCTTCTTCGGAATCAAAAACTCTGGCCGGCCCTCGATGTTTGAGCATAGCCTCATCAACGGCTGATTGTTTGACCACGGCGCCTCCGGGGGCTAAGTTTCCGAAGAGAACGGCTAACCCTCCCGTGGGGTGATAGGGTCTCTCTAGGGGACGGATTACTTCTGGATTGAAGATTTTCTTTCCCTTAAGATTTTCTCCAACCGATTTTCCTGTGACCGTCAGCGGACCTTGATGGATTAATCCTCCGCGACTCAATTCCTTCATCAGGGCTGGAATCCCTCCAGCGTGATGAAGATCTTGAATATGGTAGGGTCCCCCTGGTGACATATTACAGAGATGAGGCGTTTTCCCACTGATCTTGTTGAAAGTCTGCAAAGAAAGTTTCATTCCCGCCTCCCCGGCAATGGCAGGAAGATGAAGGGAAGTATTGGTGGAGCCTCCAAAAGCCATATCTACCGTGACAGCGTTTTCGAAGGCTTTCTCTGTAAGGATTTTAGAAGGCGTCACGTTTTTTTTGATCAACTTCATGATTTGGATTCCTGATTTCTTTCCAAGCCGTATTCTTTCAGCAAAGACGGCTGGAATGGTCCCATTATAAGGGAGTGCCAAACCGAGGACCTCGGCAAGACAGTTCATAGAATTTGCTGTAAACATTCCCGCACAGGAGCCCACCCCCGGGCAAGCACAGCCTTCGACTTCCTTGAGATCCTTTTCCGTCATCTCTCCAACCTTCACCTTTCCCACGGACTCAAAGACTGTGATCAGGTCAATCTCTCTGCCCTGAAACTCACCTGCCAGCATGGGACCGCCACTCACAAGAATGGTCGGAATATTGAGTCGGGCTGCTGCCATCATCATTCCTGGAATGATTTTGTCACAGTTTGGGATGAGGACCAGCCCATCGAAGGGGTAAGCCATGGCCATGGATTCAATCGAATCGGCAATCAATTCTCTTGAACTGAGTGAATATTTCATTCCCTCATGCCCCATGATGATTCCATCACAAATCCCGATCGTAAAGAATTCGAGAGGCGTTCCCCCTGCCATTCGGACCCCTGCTTTGACAGCGTCGGAGAGCTGATGCAGATGAAGATGGCCCGGAATGACTTCATTGGCGGAGTTGGCAATTCCGACCATGGGCCGCCCAATCTCTTCATCCATCAGCCCTAGAGCCTTGAATAGAGAACGGTGGGGTGCTCTTTCAAGCCCCTTCTTCATACTATCGGATCGCATAGGTCTTCCTCCTTGTTAAGAATCGTGTTCGTGTCCGCTTTTCGGAATAGTTTTCTCACATCTAACATAAGATCTTTTTTGATACAAGGGAGGGGTTGACAAAGTGAGGTAAAACATATATTTATAATTTCAAATCGGACACGATTCACGGACCACGAGTCACGAATAGGCCTGGGTGGCGGAATTGGTAGACGCAAGGGACTTAAAATCCCTCGGTGGCCCCCCACCGTGCCGGTTCAAATCCGGCCCTAGGCACCAGAAATTAAACATTCTTGAATCTGGCCCCTTTGTGGAAAGGGGCTTCTTTTTTACTGAGTAGGATTATGTACTGGAATTATCTTGCTGCGATCGGCACTTTCATCTGGTTAGCGATCATGCTTCTTCCCTGGCGTCCGTGGGATACCCGTGAGGTTTTGGATTCTGCTTCGGCTTCTCCTGACGCTGATTTAAGTGATATTACCGTGCTCATCCCTGCACGAAACGAAGCCGAAGTCATCGGAACGACCTTGGGGAGCTTGAAGACCCAGGGGAACGATCTTGCGATCATCGTGGTGGATGACCGATCCACGGACGGAACGGCCACGGTTGCAAAGACCTTGGGCATACAGAATTTGCGCATCATAACCGGTGAACCTCTGCCGGCAGATTGGAGCGGAAAGCTTTGGGCGCTTGAGCAAGGTTTCCGCCTTGTGAACACGCCTTTGACCCTTTTGATCGACGCTGACATTGAGCTGCGACCGGGCATCGTCGGGGGGCTACGCCAGAAATTGAAAGAAAACCATCTCCACTTCATTTCCCTAATGGCCCAATTGCGCATGGCCAGCTTCTCGGAGCGGCTGCTCATGCCAGCCTTTGTCTACTTCTTTAAGATGCTCTATCCTTTTCGTCTATCCAATTCCAGTTTCACCCGTGTCGCCGCGGCGGCCGGCGGATGCATTTTGTTAGAAACCCGGCTGATCGAGGAAATCGGTGGGTTCGAGGCTATCCGCCAAGAGTTGATCGATGATTGTGCCTTGGCGAGGCGGGTCAAGTCGCTCGGTTACAGAACCTGGATGGGTTTGACTCATTCGGTTCACAGCCTGCGATCTTATGAAAATTTGGCGGGTATTTGGAACATGGTGACACGCACGGCTTTTTGCCAGCTACGTTACTCGGCGATGTTATTGGGTGGGACAACAGCGATCATGATAATGGTATTCTGGTTACCGGTTGCGGGATTGTTCTTTCCGGCAGCCAGTGCAAAGATCCTTTCCGCTGGTGCCTTGGGGGCACTCATCCTGAGCTATCTGCCAACCCTAAAGTTCTATCACCAATCGAGAGGATGGGCCTTGGCTCTGCCACTGATTGCTGCTCTCTATCTTGCCATGACCTGGTCGTCGGCAGTTCGGTTTTGGATTGGAGCGGGGTTACCCTGGAAAGGAAGATTCTACACAAGAAACAAAAAGGTCTGATCCTTGTTCATCCGGTAACCCTCAGTCTCGATCGCAGTTGGATCGAAGTGGTCTCCCCTCCGAAAGCTTCAAATTGCGGATCATTAGAAAGAGGGGAATCAGGGGGTGGTGCTAAAGGGGCCATTTTAAGGAGATCTGCGCTTTGGCTCATCGCTAAAACGTGCCGCTTGAAGTTTTCTCCGGAGAGACCACTTCGATCCTGAGGATAGGATTTCCGATGATAACCGAGGGGTTGCTTCATTCATCAATATTCCCTCGCCACAACGAAACGAGCGATCTCGCTGAGCGGATTGGCCTCCGGCCCCAATGGCTTTAGAGCATCGACCGCGAGGTGCACCAATTCTTTTGCCCTTCTCTTCGACTCCTCCACTCCCAACACGGAGGGGTAGGTTGCCTTCCCCTTTGAGAGATCGCTTCCCGTCTTTTTGCCCATTAAGTCAGCCTCTCCTTCGACATTCAGAATATCGTCGACGATCTGAAAGGCCAACCCGAGGTTCTCCCCGTAGCGGGTCAGCGCCTTGAGGATTTCCTCCTTTGCACCCCCCAATTTGGCCCCCACCCGGACCGAAGCTAAGATCATCGCTCCGGTCTTATGGGTATGAATGTATTGGACCGTAGGGAGGTCTGCCGCTTTTCCCTCTGATTCAATGTCCACCACTTGCCCGCCCACCATCCCTAAAACCCCCGCCGCCTGAGCGACCTCGTTGATCAGATCGAGGATCAATCCTCCGTCACTTGAGGGATGATCTTTTGCAGGCTGGTTTGTCATCAATTTGAATGCCTCTGTGAGGAGGCCATCTCCTGCTAAAATGGCAATCGCCTCTCCGAATACTTTGTGGCAGGTGGGTTTCCCCCGGCGATAATCGTCGTTATCGATCGCAGGAAGATCATCGTGGATGAGAGAGTAGGTGTGGATCATCTCCAGGGCGCAGGCAAATGGAAGAATTTTCTCTCCCTTTCCTCCCACTGCCTCAAAGGAGGCGATGGATAGAATGGGACGAATCCGTTTTCCCCCGGCAAAAAGACTGTGTTGTATCGCCTTGTGAAGATTTAATGTGCACTCCTCTTTCTTCGGGAGATATCTCTCGAGAGCGGAATCCACCTTCTCCTTCTTCTCCTGCAAATATCGATGAATATCCATCAGGAATTATCCTCGGCAGCTTTTCCCCTATGCTTATTGAATGGGTGGGGTGGATCGATTTTCGACTTTCCTAAACGGTCGGAAGGCAGGGGGCCTTCCAGAAAGTCTATAATGGCACTCCTCACCTTCTCAATATCCGCCTTGGTGTTGATGCAGGGCCCGTTGGGACGCTCGTTCAGGATCCCGATCACCGGGATCGGATAGGTATCTTGAATGCCAGCGGTCAGGTCAAGTTCGCAGGCGACCGCCACAATGGCTTCCGGTCTGTTCTCCAAAACAATTCTCCTGGCCAATGTTCCGCCGGTGGCCACGGCGATCTTTAAATGATATTGATCAGAGAGTTCGATCAAATCTTTAATTTCACATTTTCCGCAGCCTTTGCAGTTTCTAATATTCCCTGTGATCTTAATCTCGCAATCAAAATTCTGAATGCAATGGGGAAGGAGGATCAAAAGTTTTTCTGGCCGTACCCGGTGTCTGTTCGATCGGATGAGATGGTTGTTCAGCTCGACGAAAGACTGCCGAACTCTCTCTTTGGGTATACCGACTACCCTTCCCATCAGAATCATGAGTGGAAAGAGGACTTTCGCAACAATGCCCCTCAACTTTTGAGACAGGAAAATGTCCTTGCCTCGCAATATCGTGAAGACAAGCAGCAACCCGCCGAAAATCATGAGGAAAACCAAAGAGGCGAGGGCAAAACTGAAGATAGTTGGGAGGGAGGGATGAATGTTTTTCAGTCCAACGGTGGGAACATACCAGAGGAGAAAGATAAGAAAGAAGAGAATGACACAGGTCAAGACGAGCAATCCAATAAAGATCCTCTTTTGCGGCCTAATCTCCAATGTCATCCTCTTAAAATTCAAATATCAAATTCAGAAGTTCAGATGAACCAGTTGGCCTCCCCCATGGACAATATGTATTTTAACAAATTTGTTGTTTGTTAACCAGGTTCAAGATATATTCCCGCTGAATTTTTCCGTTGTCTGCCTTCATGAGCTGGGTCTGGCATTAAATCCAGCTGTCACTGGAATCTTTCTGCAGATTTGCTTTCTATTTTGAGACTGAAGAATCCAGACAGGTACCGGGTAATTCTTGAGCCATGGGGCCCTCGGTCCGGGGGCCGCGCACATAGACCCAAAGTGCCTTAAAGGGATGCATGAAAGTGTCGTGGACTGCTGTCGGCTCGAAACCGCTATGGAGCATGCAGTTGGCACACTTGGGATTGCGACCATTGCCATAATTCCCCCAAATCGTCTCGTCTATAAGGGCTTTGAAACTTGGGGCATAACCTTCCTTCGTCAACAGATAGCAAGGTCTCTGCCAGCCGAAGATATTCCGCGTAGGGGTCCCCCACGGGGTGCATTCATAAGCTTGGTTGCCAGCCAGAAAGTCGAGAAATAGAATCGACTGATTGAATTTCCATTTTCGCCCTTTGCCAAGTCTGAGGGTGTCGCGGAAGAGGTTTATGCTTCGTGTCCTCCTCAGGAAGATGTCCTTTTGTGGCGCCTGCGAATATCGATAAGCAGGCGACACCATCATACCTTCAACCCCCAAACTCATCACAAAGTCGAAGAAACCTGAAACCTCCTGGGCGGCGATCCCCTCATAAAGGGTGCAGTTAATGGCGACCCGAAACCCTTTCGCACAGGCCAGTTTGATGCCTTCAACCGCTGAATCGTATACCCCTTGCCGGCAAGCCAACGCATCATGCCTCTCCCGATATCCATCCAGATGGATGGAAAGGGTGAGGTAGGGAGATGGAGCATAATCTTTGATGCGAGTTTTAACTAATAGTCCATTGGTGCAAAGATAGACAAACCTTTTTCTTTTTATGAGACCGGAGACAATCTGGGGCATCTCCTCATGAATCAGGGGTTCTCCCCCAGAGATGGCCACGATGGGCGCACCGCATTCATCGGACGCAGATAGGCACTCCTCCACACTCAGACGCCGATTGAGAATCTCTTCGGAATAATCGATCTTACCACAACCGGCACACTCCAGATTGCAGCGGAATAAGGGCTCCAGCATCAACACCAGAGGATAACGCCGTCTTCCGCGAAGCCTCTCGCTGATCAAATAGCGTGAAATGCGATATTGCTGAATGAAGGGGACACCCACGGAGGCCTCCTGCTATGTCCTTTGGGGAAATAGGGAATCCGGCAAGCGAAAATGCATTTTTTCAGGCTCACCTTCCATTTCATTTACCCTGCCGACACCATAGGCATGCAACTTTTCTAAGACCTTCTGTACCATGGCTTCGGGGGCAGAGGTTCCAGCAGTAATGCCTACCCGGGTCTTTTCCGAGAACCAAGCAGGATTGAGATCATCTGTATCCTCTATCAAATAGGCAGACAAGCCGTTCTGTTCGCCTACCTCACGGAGACGATTCGAGTTAGAGCTGTTACGGGCTCCGACCACTAATAATAAGTCGATGTCTTTTGCCAGTTGTCGAACCGCGTTCTGTCGGCTTTGTGTTGCATAACAGATATCACTCAGCTCAGGACCTTGAATGTTGCACCACTGCCCTTTTAAAGCTGTGATCACTTCGCGGGTATCGTCAAGGCTGAGCGTCGTTTGGGTGACATAGGCGAGGCGATTTGGATTTCCGACCTTTAGCCTTTCCACTTCCTCTTTCCTCGAGAGCACATAAACTGGGCCTTCCACCCAGCCCCGAGTTCCTTCCACCTCTGGATGGCCGGGATGGCCGATAATGATGACCTCGAAGCCTTGGTGGCTATATCGCTGGGCCTGGAGATGCACCTTGGTAACCAGTGGACAGGTGGCATCGATGACCTCCAGATTTCTCTTTTGCGCCTCTTTGACCACGGTTGTGGATACCCCATGGGCACTGAAGATGATCACCGCACCCGCAGGAGCTTCATCGAGCATTTCAATAAATAGGGCACCCTGGTTTTTCAGAGCTTCGACGACATGGTGATTATGGACAATCTCGTGTAACACATAAACAGCTGTGCCGTAAATCTCGAGGGCTCGTTCCACAATCTTGATGGCACGGATCACCCCTGCACAAAACCCACGGGGCTGAGCAAGTATCACCTGCATTGGTTGATCCAAATTTGAATATCTTTAAATGATAAACGTCTTTGAAAATAGTTGTCAAGTTCAATTTTGATTCATTGGTAACCCCTCCGTCTCGGGGGCGGTTGGATCCGGGTGGTCTCCCCTCCGAAACCTTGAAAGGCGGATCATCAGAGAGAGGGGAATCGGCGGGTGGTGCTGAAGGGGCCGTTTTAAGGGAATCTGCGCCTTGGCTCATCGCTCAAATGTGCCGCTTCAAGTTTTCTCCGGAGAGACCACCCCGATCCTGGGCATAGGATCTCCACCCATCATTGAGGGATTACATTCATTGTTAGCATCCTCACTCTCCCCAAGGGGAGAGTGAGGGGGTCTAAGGTGATGGTAATCTTCGTTCGATTATTTATATGAAAGTTAATATCCTGCAGTCGGTGGAGCTGGTTTGATCGGTGGCTATCGGAAAGAGGCATCCGCTGGCCGGCAAGTGCCCCGCAAACCCCGCCTTGCCTGCCTGCCGGTAGGCAGGTAAGCGGGGCAAGGGGCACAATATAAAATAAAAATACCTTTGCTCGCTTTCTGCTCGCCACTACGTGCCCGGGAAGCCCCGCTCTGTGGGCGGGGAGCTTCACATCATAGGAGTGCGTTCTTGGCCAGTGACATCGCAACCTCCCAGAACGGTCCCGGGAACTTATGCGTGGAGGCGAGAACCGCGTCGAAAGCCCGGACGAACCAGTCGACATCCTCCCGTGTCACGACGAGCGAGGGTGCGATCTTCAGCACGTCCTGGTTGGACCCTGCCACCTGTGTCAACACGGCGTGCTTTTCCAGGAGCGGGATCGTGAAGGCTTGGGCGAAAAGACCTGGATTGATCTTGTGCATAAGCGTCCACGCCTGCCTGAGCATGAACGACTTCGGCTCCCCAAACTCCACGCCTATGAGCAGTCCCTTGCCGCGGACCGCCTTGACCAATTCGTACTTCTGCGTCAAGGGCTGCAACGACTGCAGGAAGTATTCACCCATCTCGCGGCAGCGCGCGAGGAGGTTTTCACCGTCCAAGACGGCGAGCGCGGCCAGGCCCGATACCATGGCGAGATTATTCCCGCCGAACGTGGTTGCGTGGACCTCCGAGCGGTCGAGGCGAGAGAAGACGCCTTGTATGATTTCCTTTCGTGCGACTACGGCGGAGACAGGAACCATCGCCGCACTCAGTCCCTTGGAGAGGCAGACGATGTCCGGCTCTACTTTCCAGTGCTCTGCAGCAAGGAATGTTCCCGTCCGTCCGAAACCAGTATGGATCTCGTCAAAGATCAGGATTGCCTTGTGCTTCCGGCAGAGTTCCTGTACCCGCGGCAAATAACCGTCGGAAGGGATGATGATCCCCGCCCCGACCTGGATGGGCTCAAGGATGACCGCCGCCACGTTCCCAGCGGCTAGTTCCCGCTCGAGCGCATCGACATCATTGAATGGAACCGCCTTTGTTTCAGGGAGCAACGGCTCGAACCCTTCCCGCCACATCGCGTGGCCGGTGACAGAGAGGGCTCCGTAGGTGAGGCCGTGGTAGGAGTGGTCGGCGTAGAGGATTCGGGGGCGTTTGGTGACACAACGGGCGAATTTCAGCGCCGCCTCGATCGCCTCCGATCCGGAGTTTGCGAAAAAGACCATGTCGAGCCATGGAATCCGCTTGACCAACGCCTCAGCGAGGAGGCCGGAGAGAAGCGGGATATCGAGCTGGATCAGGTTCGGGAGCGATTCGCCCAGAACGTCCGCAAGCGCCCGGCGGACGGCTGGGTGGTTGTGGCCGATGTTGGAGACACAGAAGCTGGAGATGCAGTCCAAATAGCGGCGGCCGTCCTTGTCCCAGAGGTGGCAGCCCTCCGCGCGGGTGTATATCCGGTCGTAGCCGATGAGCTGCATCGATTTGGCCCACGCCGGATTGATGTACTTCGCGTGCAGCTTCGAGTTCTCCCCGAGCCGCTGGCGGAACAGGTTGAGGATGTCGAATTCAGTGGAAGGGACACTATAACGTCGAGGGGATTGGCTATCATCCATGTCAACAAGGTCACGGGCTTCGTCCGGGGGCACCGTCCGGAACCACACGCGGATTTAATGCGTCAGCTTCTGTAAATGACAGGAACTTGATTTAGGTAGGGAAAATATACAAAAAACGGAGTTCCGAGTCAAGCAAAAAGGCCACACCAGAGTAAACCTCTAGTGATGGGTGGTTATTGGTTATGGAGTTCTCTTTTTTTTCTCGTACCGTTCCGGTATTTATCGGAACGGACTCCGCCCTCAATCAATGAGGGCGCTACAATTATTATAAAAATCTTCTCTTTAACTGAGGCATAACACACCGAGCGAGCTTGATACAGAGGAAAGCCATTTCCCCGAAAGGCGTGTTATTGCTTTGGGCTCGAATTTCTTGCTGTGGTTTTCACAAATTTCAACAAGGCAGGCAGTAAAATAAGTGTGGTGATCATCAAGGAACAGACACAGATGGTGAGGAGCTTTCCCATGCTCGCCATGCCCTGATGGGGGGAAAAAGAAAGGGCGCTGAAGCTCAGGATGGTCGTCAGGGTGCTGAAAAAAAGAGCCCTCGCTGTGCTCGTTTCAAGCATGTTGCCGCTCGGTGGCGGGTCTGTCCGGAACCGCTGGATGAAATACATACATTCAATGCCACTGCCCAGAAGAAGGGGGATCACGATGACGTTTGCAAAATTGAACGGAATATCGAGGATGACGGAGGCAGCCCCTGTCATCAACAGCGAAAGCGTGAGGGGCAGAAGGACGAGGAGGGTATCTGAAATGCTTTTCAGCTCGATCAGCAAATAGAGAGTGATCGCCAAGAGGGCATACAGGGTTGCCAGAAGAAAGGAACGGACAACTGCATTTCCGGCTCCGAGTATCGTGACAGGCGCATCCGTGGCATTGGGGGCCAGGGCACCCACCGCTTTAACGAACCTTTTCAGAGACCCGGTTTCCAGGATATTCTCCCGGGGGAAAACCTCCACACGATAGCGTCCGTCCGGTGTCACATACCGGGAACGTAATTCTCGGGGCAAATCCGAATCCTTGACAACGGATGCCCGAAGAGAGGTGTTGAGATCGTGGAAGAGGTTAGGCAGGTTGGAAAGGACGCTCTGTTCAAGCTTGTCAAATTCATCCTTGCCGTTTTCCGGATGGCGAAGGGCTTTTTGAAACCCCTCCACAGAACCATAGAGACGGCTGACCGAGGCGGAATAGTCGTCTCTTTCTTTCGGAGCCGCAGAGAGGACCTTCTTGAGGGAGGCCCCTAAACTTTCTAAAGCCGCTACCTTCTTTTCGTGACTCAGCTTTTCGGGTTTCAGCGTTTCCAGTCCCGGCGGCATGAACAGGGCAATGTCGGAGAGGATCGCTAATTTCCTGGACTGATCTTCAGGAACGAAGCTATCGATCGTGATCGCCTCCTTGACTTCTTTGAGACCCTTCAACCTGCCTGTCATCTCTTCTGCCTCTTTGGCATTTCTTGCAAGGATGGAGATCGTCCATGGGGAGGTCATTTCATTTTTGAAAAGTTCCTTGATCGTCGAGACCGGTTCGGAATCGGCATCGTAGAGATTGAGAGGATTATAGTCGAAATAGAGTTTCGGGAAGAGGAAGGCAGACCCTATCCCAAGCACGACGGCGCCGATGGTGATTGCCTTGGCATGCTTGTACGGCACGCGGTAAATGGGCCTGTTGGGAAAAAATTCTTTCATGCCCGTCTTCTTAAGGGGCAGCAGGGTAAGTATTGCGGGGAGTACGGTAAGGGTGGCAAAGAGGTTGATGAACATTCCTGTGCCGGCGATGAGCCCTAATTCCGAAACGCCGGTATAGGGAGTTGGCAGAAAGGAATAAAAACCGATGGCCGCGGCGACAGTGCAAAGCCGCAGTCCAACGCCTAAACCTTTTGCCGTTTCGACAATGGCCCTGTGGTGGTCAAGACCCGATGCCATGAGCTCCCGGTACCGGATACAGTATTGGATGCCGTAATCAATGCCGAGGCCTATGAAGAGCACCCCGAAGGCCACAGAGATGAGATTGAGACGGCCTACAAAGGCGATGGCAAATCCGAGGGTCCAAATGAAGCCCAGAAGAAGGGTCACGAGGCTGGCGAAGACAAGCCTTCCGGAACCCAGGCCGATCACAAGGGCGATGGCCACAAGCAGAAAAGACACAAGAGTGGTTAATCCCATTCCTCTGTTCACCGTGATCAGGTTTTGATGATTGAGAACGACATCTCCTGTCAGCCGGACCTTCACCCCATTGGATTCATGAGGGCCGAGCTCGTCCTTGATGCGGTGAATAGCTTCGATGGCGGCCTCCCCTCCGGAAAACGTCTCGTAGTCAAGAATAGGATCGAGGATGATAAACTGACGGCTCGCCTGCTCCGCCATCTCTTTGCCCAGGATGAGTTCCTGCCAGGAAAGTCTTTCCAGCCGGTTCGAAACGGCGTCGTGAAATGCCTGGGATAGGCGATCCAAAAAGGGGACAAGTCTTGTCTTCTGCTCGATGTCCCCCTCTTGATTCATAATCCTTTCGACGACGGAGAAGAGACCGCGGAGGGTTAAATCCTTTGAAATGAGTCCGAGCAAAGGCTGGGCGCTTGCCAGGTTTTCAGAAAGCGCTTCGAGGTCCTCGACGCTCAGATAGAGGAGACCATTCCTTTCGAAGAATTCGCCGCTTCCCGGCGTATAAACCTCTTTGAATAAGCCTGTCTCTTTCTTCAGATGTTCGGCCAATTTTGCTGTCTGAAGACGAGCGGCCTCAGGGGTGTCGGCGTCGATGACGACCACAATCGTCTCTTTCAATTGCGGAAAGGCGTTTTGAAATTCCTTCTCCAGTTTACGATAAGGAAGCTTGTCGGAGATCATATCCGTCATTTCAGTATCAATCCGAAAATGGTTCGCTGTAAACATCAGCACGGCAACCGTTGCAAGGACGGAGAAGAGGAGGACGAGGGTGGAATGATGGCCGATGAAATCCGCCCACGCTCCGAAAAGACGTACGGAAAAAGTTCGAGACCGTTGAATCATGATGATGGGTCCAAAGAAATCAATTAAAGATCACCGGGAGTATTGGCCGACCTTCTCGTTCAACTTTTCAATTAAAGCTTCAAACCCCTTGTTTTTGAGGAAAGCCGAATAATCTGCCCGCTTCAGGGCAAGATCGCTCACGCCCTCTGCGATGATATTGATGATGCGCCACTGACTGCTGGTGCGGTGCAGGAGATAGTCCAATTGGATCTTTCCGCCATCAGACTTGACGAGTTGGCTCTGTACCAGAATTCGGCCGCCGCTCACCTCTTTCTCCGAAACCGTCTTGAAACGTTCTCCGGAATAACGATCAAAGTTTGCTGCATACGTGGCAATGCTCATCTTGGTGAATGCCTCAACAAATCTTGATCGCTGCTCGTTATTGAGAGTCTCCCAGTATTTGCCCAACACGGTCTTTGAGATAAAGGGCATGTCAAAACTCGCCTTGATCACCGGTGCCAGCCGGTCGTACCGGCCTGGGTAACCGATCTGATCGCCCTCCTTCATTACAGCGAGAAGGGTCGTGTGAAGTCTTTCAACCACCTCAATGGCGCCCCGATCGCCGGCAGAAGGGTAGGGCATCGCTATGTGCATTGTTAAAATAATGAGTGTCAAGAAACCCAAAACCTTTATCTTCATATTCTTCACCAGCTCATGGCAAGTTCCAAGGCCCCCTGGCTCGATCTCCCGTCAGCTAAACTTTCGGCGGTCCATTCCTTTCGCAGCCTTGTCAAACCCAAGATTTGATTACATGGAAAATACATTTCCAAATCCCCCCAACCCCCCTTTGCTAAAGGGGGGCGAGGGGGGATTTATGATTTTCATACTTCCTGGGTGGCCAAATCGGCCATGGGCAATTTGTTTGAAAATAACGATTGATATAAAAAAGTTTAAGCTATTACTACAACAATCACCGGAGAAGATCAAGAGAAGATGAGCAATCCCTCAGTTATGGGTGCGAGAGGTTGGTCCCCGACCTCAATGATTCGGCAGGGATAACTGATGGATTACGGAGATAATCATTTTTGGGTTGCATTGTGCCTGAAGGCATGCTAATTTATTCTAAAAATAATTTAGTGCCATCGAACTTATGTCTCCCCGATTGAATTACGAAAAAAAGGAAGAAACTTCCTACTTGGCAGTCTCTCTTTTTGAGGAGAAGTTTGAGCAGGCCATCTTGCGGGCCCGAGAGGCCCTGCTCGCCCTTCAGCATCCAGATGGCTACTGGTGCCTTGAGTTAGAGGCCGACTGCACGATTTCCGCCGAATACATCTTGATGATGCACTACATGGATGAAATCGACGAAGATCTTCAGACCAAAATAGCCGTTTATCTCCGCGAGCGCCAGGGTGATCACGGGGGTTGGCCGCTATTTTATGGTGGCCAGTTCGACATGAGCTGTTCTGTAAAAGCTTACTATGCTTTGAAATTGGCGGGGGATCGCCCTGATGCCCCCCACATGAAGAAAGCCCGTGAAGCCATCTTGGCCCATGGTGGCGCAGCCCGATCGAACGTGTTCACTCGCATCACCCTTGCACTCTTTGGCCAAATTCCTTGGCGAGGCGTCCCCTTCATACCTGTTGAAATCATGCTCCTGCCCCGCTGGTTCCCTTTCCACATCAGCAAGGTCTCTTACTGGTCGCGAGCCGTAGTGATTCCGCTATCTATTTTGTGCAGTTTAAAGCCAAGGGCCAAAAATCCCAAGCAGATCCACATACGCGAGCTCTTCACCAAACCGCCTGAGAAAGAAAAGCATTACTTCCCCGTTCGATCTCGTCTTAACCGTGTCTTTTTGTGGCTTGACGGGGTAGGGCGTTTTGTTGAACCTTTTATTCCGAAGAGAATTCGATGGCCAGCGGTGGAAAAAGCGGAGAAGTGGTTTGTCGAACGACTCAACGGTATCGATGGCCTGGGTGGGATCTTTCCGGCGATGGTCAATGCCCATGAGGCCCTGGCTTGTCTGGGATATCCTTCTGACCACCCTTACCGGGCGACTACCCAGCAGGCGTTAAAGAAGCTTCTTGTTATCGATAAGGAAAGAGCCTATTGTCAACCGTGTGTATCCCCGGTGTGGGATACGGCCCTTTCCTGTCTGGCATTACAGGAAGAAGCTAGTGGTATCGCCGAAGAAAATATCCTACGTGGTTTAGACTGGCTCAAAGATCGGCAATTGCTCAACGGACCGGGTGATTGGCGTGAAAACCATCCGAACCTTAAGGGTGGTGGGTGGGCTTTTCAGTTTAGCAATTCGTACTATCCCGATCTTGACGACACCTCTGTGGTCGCCTGGGCAATGGCTCAGACTGACCCAAAGCGCTATGACGAATCGATCCAACGAGCAGTCGATTGGATTTGCGGCATGCAATCAAGAAACGGGGGGTTTGCTGCCTACGATGCTGACAATACCTATTATTATCTCAATGAAATCCCGTTTGCAGATCACCAATCTCTCCTCGATCCCCCGACCAGCGACGTGAGCGCTCGCTGTGCAACCCTGTTGACTCAACTCGGCCATCGTGACCACGAGCTCAAGGCATGCCTTGATTATCTGCGGAAGGAACAGGAAGAAAACGGTTCCTGGTTCGGTCGCTGGGGCACCAATTATATCTACGGCACCTGGTCAGCGCTTGTTGCTCTGGAGAAGGCAGGCCATCGCCCGGATGAGGCACACATTCGTCGAGCCGTCACTTGGATGAAAAGTGTGCAGCGGCCTGATGGCGGTTGGGGGGAGGACTGCGATACCTATTTTTATCCGGAGCGGGCGGGAAGGGGCTACGCCAGCACCCCATTCCATACGGCCTGGTCGATGCTCGGTCTGATGGCTGCGGGGGAGGTCGATTCACCTCAATTGCGCCGGGGCGCCGAGTACCTCATGCGGACACAGCAGGCCGATGGCTTATGGAAGGATGAGTGGTTTAATGCCCCGGGTTTTCCTCGGGTCTTCTATCTGAAGTACCACGGATACGCGAAATACTTTCCTTTATGGGCCCTGGCACGCTATCGTAACCTGCGGAGCAAGAAATCGGTTTGAGTCACTTAGGCATCGTCGTGGCAGTTCCTGCCGAAGCCCGGAGCTTGGCAAAGCAGTCCATCGCAACCGGTGGATTGATTCACCTCTCAGAGGGGGCCGTGTTGAAGGTTTCGGGCATGGGGCCAAGGCGGGCCGCCTTGGCTTCCAGAACCCTGTTGGATAAAGGGGCCACCGCCCTGCTCAGCTGGGGAAGCGCCGGTGGACTTGCCCCCAAGCTCTTTCCAGGCAATCTGATCCTTCCAAAAACCGTCATCGCATCCGACCAATCCCTTTATCACGTTGAGACGTCTTGGCATGAGCGTTTGGGCAATCGATTGAAAGGACATGTTGACTTCCATACAGAGCCGCTGGTCGAGAGTACAAGCGTTGTGTGCACTCCTGCAGAAAAAGCGGTCTTGTTTCACCGAACGGGTGCGATTGGGGTGGATATGGAGAGTGCAGCGGTGGCGATAGTGGCCCAGGAAGCGCGGGTTCCATTCATGGTGGTGCGCGCCGTTGCTGATTCGACGGACACAACCATTCCAAAAAGCTCTCTGAACGCCATTGATGAGTTCGGCCGGTTGAGCTGTTTAAAGCTGATACAGGGATTAGCCGGACACCCGGGAGAACTTTTTGCTTTGGTTCGCATCGCTCGAAATTACCGCGCCGCGCAGAGAACTCTGGCTATGGTGGCGCGTTTAACAGGATATAACCTGCTTGTCCCGGAGGACGCCGTAAAGGAACGGCCGTGAAGATTTTTCTTCATTTAACCCCCATTCATCCCCCGAAGGTGTGGAAAAATCGTTAGGCGACCATTTTTCCGGAAGGCCGGACGGATTTCCAAAATTTTAGGATGCGCACGTTTAGGTTAAGGGTATAGTTGACGGCAGAGATTAACGAGTTATTAGGCGGGGTTAAATCCTCTGCTTGAATCATCGGTGGTGGCGCCCTAAAATTTTTCCGATCCGCCCATCCTTCCTCTTTGGAGCTATGGTCAATTTCTTCACAACATCCCTAATTTAAGGGGGGATGAAGGGGGGTTACAAGAGGAGGGATAAAGAAGGGTAGGGAAATGCGACCCACACAAAAGCCGGAAAAACCTTCATTTTTTAATTTTATTCTGCCGGTATTGGTGGTAGGCCTCTCTCAAGGCGATGTAAGGATCGAGGGCAGCCTTTTTTAGATTCTCGTATTCGCCAAGCGTCAAGGAAGTTTCGTTCACGAGTTCAACGGGCCTCAGCACGTAGAAGATCGGTCGGTTAGGTAGATAGGTTCGAGGATCAAGGAAGACATCTCCCACATACCCCACCGTTTCGCGCAAAGTCGATGGCCCCAGTATGGGCCAATTGATATACAAAGCTGGTCCCATTCCCCAGACTCCCAGGGTTTGTCCAAAATCCGCTTCCTGTTTTTCAATTTTTAATTCTGTTTTGCCCAGGTCTAAGAAACCAGCCATGCCGAGGGTTGTGTTCAAGAGAAAACGGACGGCTTCATTGCCTGCACCCTTCAATCTGACCTGGAGCAGACAGTTGGCCAGGCGGGCAGGGGTCGTTAGATTGGAGAAAAAGTTCTGCACCCCCACTCTTCCGTCCTCGGGAATGACGGCCTTATATCCGGTGGCAATGGGTTTGAGAACCCAGAAATAAAGTTTGTCATTAAAATGGAAAAAGGCGCGATTCACAGGTTCAAGAGGATCAGCAATGCCTTCCACCGGTTCCTCAAGTTCGGAAGGTTTTGAGGGTGTATCTTCATCGGTGATCTCAGTCGGCTCCTCTTCCTGATTGGCAGAAAAGAGAGGCTCAGCGGGATGAGAAGATTCTAAAGGGTTCGCCTCCCTTAAAGGTTCAGGAGGTTTCATGGCTATTGCCATCGCGCCGGGGTCGTCCGAAGACGACATGGAAACGGGAGCCTCAGGAAGAGGGGATCCAGTGCATGGACCGGGAAGTATGATAAGGCATAACGCTAAAAAAAAACAGATCCAGCAAGCCCTCTTCGTCACTTTACCTCCACACTAAAATGATGATGTCTTTCCCCTCTCGTTTCACTCACAAACCTATCCCTCGAAGCCTCACTTTGGTTCGGCCTTCTCCCTCAGTCTTTTAACCAAATCTTCATAAGAGGATTGCAATAGGATGCTGTTAAATTGTGTCCGGTAATTGTTGACCAGGCTCACCCCCTCAATCGAGACATCATAGATAAACCAGTTTTTTTCCTTTCTCTTGAGGCGGTACTCTACGGGGATGTCTTTATCCTTTTTGGTGACGATCTTGACTTTGACTGTGGCATAATATCCGCTTTTGGTCTCCCCCTCATAGAGAACCTTCTCTCCGGAAAAGTCTTCCACTTTTTTCATGTACGTTCGCTCGAGCAATTCCGAAAAGAGATGGACGAACTCTTTCCTTTCCTCGGCCGTTCTCTTCGCCCAATGGGTTGCCAGAGATCGGCGGGCCATCTCTTCCCAATCGAATCGCTCGTAGACTGCCTGGTGAATGAGTTTTTCCCTCTCTTCAGTCTTGGAGGGGGTTTTTAAAGCAGGATTGGTGACAATGGAGAGAATCTTGTCCGTCGTCTGTTTAATCTCTTCCATCGGGCCAGCTGCCAGCAGGGGAACAGCCATCGCCCCAACTAAAAAGAGAGAGAATATGCCTCGGGTAAGAAAGGCTGAACGCATGAAAACCTCCGGGTAAAATGTTTTAAATTTTCCCAAAAACGAACTTAGAAATCAATTCTTCCATATCCACGGCCGGTTGGGTTTCCCGAATTCGGCCTCCTGGTTTGATGACCTTCTCTGATCCGCCCGGCGAAATTTCGATATACTTTTCCCCGATCAGGCCCCTGGTCTTGATGGAAGCGATGGCATCTTCCTGGATGGTTAACTCCTTAGGAAAATTCAAGACGACACGGGCTTGATAATCGTCTAACACGATACTTCTAACGCGCCCGACATTGACCCCTGCGATCTCAATGGAGGAGCCGACTTTAAGTCCTCCGATATTGGAAAACACCCCGTAGATTTCATATCCTCTTTCTCCCATAATCTCCATCTTCCCGAGTTTGACGGAGAGGTAGCCCAGGCAGAGGATCCCTGCAATGATAAACAGTCCAACGGCCAGTTCAAGATCAATCTTTTTCATCGTTTCCCCCTTGACTCTATCTTGATGTTGCATCCAATCGGCAGGTGCGTGTACTTCCAAAACTTTATAATGCGGTTCTTTTATAAGTTTTATAGGTAAGAGGCGATCTTACCTATGGTGGCTTCTGTAAAATATCTGATAACACTGCAGCTGAATAGTCAAAGGTGCCGCTATAAAGTTTTGGCGATAAATCGCCCGGAGCTGTAATTGTCTTTTTTATTTTTTTGGCCGGCCCAGCACACCCACCTGCCTCTGGCAGCGTTTCTTATGCAACTATCAGATATATGATCGCTGAATCTCTTCATCCTTTCTGGTTGAGCTTCTCCTCCTGAGAGAAGTTCTTCATGGCACTCGACGGGATACTCAATGCTTCCGTAATGAATTGCCGAACGATCGGGTCTCTCGATGCCATGATCTCCTCGGGTGTCCCGACGAATAGAATGACCCCATCATGGAGCATCGCCACTTTTTGAACAATCTGGAATACTCTCGATAACTCATGGCTGACAATCATTCCTGTGAACCCAAGATCTTGGTGAATCGATTTGATCAGGTCAAGAATGGTGTGGGCAATCACTGGGTCCAGCCCTGTGGTGGGCTCGTCAAAGAGCATGATCTCAGGATGCCTCACCAGGGAGCGGGCCAAGGCAGTACGTTTGAGCATCCCCCCGCTGATCTGTGCCGGATACTTGTCCTCTGCGCCTCCCAAACCAACCTGCTCCAAAGCGGTGAGCACCTTTTCCCTGATTTCCTGTTCGCTGAAATGGGTCTTTTCTCTCAGAGGGAAGGCCACATTATCAAACACGGTTATGGAGGAAAACAGCGCGCCGCTTTGAAAGAGAAAACCCAATTGGCTTCTCAACTGTTCGAGTTCATCCCTTCTCAGACGGAAGACGTCCTTTCCGTTAATATAAACGTGCCCTCGGTCCGGTTTCATCAATCCTGCGACATGTTTCAGAATAACCGTTTTGCCGTGACCGCTTCCTCCGATCAGAGCGAGAATCTCGCCCCGCTCCACCTGAAGCGATACGTCCTTGAGGACGTTGAGGTCTTCAAAGGATTTATACAGGTTTTCTATTTTGATCATACCGTCCTCAAAACAGGGCAGAGGTCAGAACGTAATCCCAGAAGAGGATCAATACCGATGAGAGGACGACCGCTTGGGTCGTTGCCTTGCTGACGCCCTCGGCCCCGAATCCAACATAGTACCCTTTATAACAGCAAACCCAGGTAATCAGTACTCCAAAGCTTAGAGACTTATAGATTCCCTCTGCGACGTCCTGGACACGGACATAGTTCGCCATTTCTCCAAAGTAGGTCCCTTCCCCGATACCCAGAAGCTTCACGCCGACGAGATATCCGCCAAAAATGCCGACCACATCGAAAATGGCAGTGAGCAAGGGCAGAGCCAAAATTCCCGCCAGAAATTTTGGAACGACGAGATACCGAAAAGGATTGAGCCCCATCAACTCGATCGCTTCAATCTGCTCGGTGATTCGCATGATCCCTATTTCAGCCGTGATCGCAGAGCCAGCCCTTCCCGTAACCATCAGGGCAGAAAGGACAGGCCCAAGCTCTTTAATGAGAGAAAGGGAAACCATCGGCCCCAAGAGCGCGGCGGAGCCGAATCGGTTCAGTGTGTAAAACCCCTGAAGACCGAGAACCATCCCCGTAAAGGCTCCTGTCATGAAGATGACCAGAGCAGATTGAAACCCGATAAATCGAATTTGTTTGAGAAGCTGTGAGAATTTCAAAGGAGGGGTCACCGTAAAGAAAAATGTCTTGGCGAGGAAAAGACCCATGCGCCCGGTTCTTCGCAAACCCATCAGTGATAGCGCGCCCAGCTTTCGGATAAATGTCATGGGGGGATTATATCAAACTTCTTTCATAAAGTCACAGGGTTTACAATAAATTCTTGTTGACCCTTTCAGATAAATTTAGTAGGCTTCTATCAAAAGGTCAAGCCGCCAATGGAAACGGAAGAAAAGAAGACGAAACCCCGAAAGGGAATGGCGAATCTTGAAAAAAGAAGATATCCCCGATTTAATGTCGATTTGCCGATCGAATACTTTCAAATCAACTCATCCGTCGGCCATACCGGCCGAGGTCTCAGTATCAGCGAGGGTGGGTTGCTGATCTATTTCCCTGAAGAAATCGAGGTTAGTCAATATCTAAGGTTGAAGCTCTTCCTCTCTTTGGGCTCTGAATCGAATACCATTGAAGTGCTGGCGGAGGTGGTTTGGAGGGACATTCATTTGGGTCAAGGCTGGGGGGATTATCGGTGTGGGGTAAAATTTATTGATATTCCGCCGGACGATTCGGCCAAGTTGAAGAATTTCTTAGGAGGCCTTTCAAAATCATAATGTTCGGGGCGTAGATGGCCGTCGAAGGTCTACAGGCATAAGGGGGGAAGGTTTATCCACAGGGAGTCCAGGGAGACCAAGGGGGGATTATGGGGAACATCATAGAGATCTTTTCAAAGTGCTCTTTTAGTTGGGAAAAATTAAAGGAAATGAAGGATAAAGAGGTTAAATTTTGGGCGGCGGATGGCCTTAACTTATTGCAGATCGTTGACATTGATGAAAGGCGAAGGAGTTTTTATGTGATTAATCAATCAGGGAAAATATCCTGGCCCTTGAAATTCGAAAGGTTGGAAGAAGTGCACAATAAATTTCACAATGGAGAAATCGCTCTGCTCGCCTATGAACTCGATAAACTGGTGCCGACATGGGGGAACTATATTGCTGGTTTATTAAAATATCTTGGCTGCGAAAGAACTTAACTTTCAACATGATTCGGCGGAGCTTATTATAGAAATCGGTCTTCACCCTGGGCAAGTCGCCCCTATTGAAGAGCTCATCGTGTCCCAGGCCGTCCAACTGGAACCCATCGCCAGATTGATCAAGCACTCGCCATCTTTTGTCCCCATCAGAACCTTGCCATAATCAAAAGACGTTCTATCCTTTTTTTTCGAGGGCCCTCTGGCATGTCACAGAGAGCTCCCGGAGGCGGGGGAGGTTTGTCGCGTGTGAAGCTGCATATTGAAGATTTTGAAGTCCGGCAGGAGTATGTTCGAGAAATGCTTTAAGCCCCTTCTTGAGGCCCAAAAATCCATAGGCCCCGAGGGCTTGCATAAGGCGCTGTGCCGAAGCCTCCCAGAAATGATTCTGGAAAGTGGCCCAATCCAGATCCCATTTTGCCAGTCTGTAATAAAAGGATAGGAGATCGTTCTGCTCACTATTGGAAAAAATAGCATAGGGATCGCAGAGGAGCGAGCCAAGATCGTAGAAGGGACTTCCGAAGCGCATCCCCTGGAAGTCGATGAGGAAGGGTTCTCCGTCGCCGATCATCACGTTTTGAGACTGAAGATCCCTGTGCAAAAGACAGCACATCGTCCCTGCCAGCCGATCTGCCAGAGATGAAAGCTCTTCCTCGAGTTCCCGCTCGAAGGAAGGCCCGAGTTTGATCCCGCAGACATCCCTGACAAAATGATCCTTAAAGTAGTCCCTCTCCCAGCGGTAGAGATCGGGACCAAACCCCTCCATGAGGCTCACACGGCCAGAAGGGAAGTCATCTTTGGGGAAGGAATGAAGTCTGTGAACGATAGCAAGCGTCTTTTGGTAAAGAGCGCGTCGAGTTTCCCAGGGGGTTTTCCTGAAAGACCAGAGGTCCGTTTCTCCGAGGTCTTCCATAACGATGAGACAAACAGCCGGATCGTGGCGGATCAGCCGGGGCACCGGGACATTGATTTCACGGAGAAATACCGCAACGTCTGCGTAGTATGTGTTCTCGATGCGCTTCGGATCGTAATGGACCAGAATGGCCGAATCCTTGCGGTTCCATTTCAGCCTGAAGAAAGTCCGGTCTGAACCTCTTCCCTCTAAAGGAGAAATTTTTAGGGAGACGGATTCTGAAAGCCTTAGGGCCTCTCTCGCAAAACTGATCATGTCTTCTTGTGATATCATTAGGTTTCTGAAGGGTTCCAGGATTCAAGGGGCCAAGGGTTCAAGTAAACCCCTTTCCCTCTTTTGACGTTTTATATTGACGATCTATTTTCCAATGACTTGATTAGTGCCTTGAGCATTCTTTCAACCTCTCCGATATCGTCTTGGAGTTTCCCCAATTTCCCAGCCTCAATGTAATTTAAGTCGCCAGATAATAATATTTGAGTTTCTAACTCACAGTTCGAACCATAAGCTATATATAAAGACCGGACGTAATCAAGAGTCGCCTTCCTTCCATATCCCTCTGCTATATTAGATGGAACAGACACTGCAGATCGTCTTATCTGTGATGTCAGACCGTATGTCTCTTCTTTGGGAAACCTTTTTGTTGTCTTATAAATCTCCAAACATAGTTGATAAGACCTTTGCCATACCTTTAATTCCTTGTAGTTTTTTAACATAGTACTTACCTCCTCGAATTTTCTTTTAGCCTCATTCTTCCACTGGATCCCTTGAATCCTTGACCCCTGGAACCCTTTTTAATTTCAGTTTTTCATAGGCTTCGATGGAGCCGATGTCGTGCCACTCGCCCTCGTCGATGACGATCCCCTGGATCGATCCCGGTTTTTCCACGATTCTTCGGATGAAGGCCGAAACGATGGATTCGATTTTGCCGGCTTCAAGATAACGAAGAATCGATGTTTCTACGGCGTAGATGCCGGCAAAGAGGCAGCTTTGAGTTCCCGGGTTTCGCAAGATATTCCGAAGATCGCAGATCTCACCGGCATCATTAACGTTCACATTCAGAAGAGGGCCGGTGGTTCGCAAGGCAAGGGTGACCTCCGGTCGCTTCTGCTCATGGGCCTCCAGAAGCCTCTTCAAGGGGAGATCGGTGATATATCGCCGTTGTAACAGAGGATGGCCTCGTCCTCTTCCAAGAGATCTTCAATATTTTTCAGTCCCCCTGCCGTGTCCAGAAGTACTGGCTCATGGCGAAAGGCAATGGGCGCACCACGCCATCGCCTTTCAGGAAATGTTTCCGAATAGACTTCCGGCAAATGATGTATGTTCACGATGAAGCGATCCACGCCGACTTTCAGAAGATGATCCATCACGTGAGTGATAATCGGACGCCCTCCGATCTCCAGGAGCGGCTTCGGAAGTCGTTCTGTCAGAGGACGAAGACGTGTCCCTAATCCGGCTGCCAGGATGAAAGCTGTCTTGAATCGTCGTCTCTTCAATTTAATGCCTCAGTTAAAGATGAGTTTCTCCCAGAATACTCCTTCCCATTATTCCATCATTCCACTATTCCAAATCCCTATGCCTTTTTCTTTCCGAACTCCGGGTCAATCTTCACCAGCGCCGCCACGATGAACCCCGGGATCGTTGCGGCCATGACCCAGAGGAAGAAGTTCTGATAACCCATCTGCTCCTGGAGCCAGCCGCTCGCCATAGCCGGAACCATCATTCCCAGGGCCATGATCCCCGTGGAGATGGCGTAGTGGACCGTCTTATACTCTCCCTCCGACACCATGATCATGAAGATCGTATAGGCCGAGAAGCCAAAGCCGTAACCAAATTGCTCCACGGCAACAGCGAGGTTGATCAAATAGAAATTGTCAGGCATGGCCTGTGACAGATAGACAAAGACGAGATCCGGCAGATGCATTGCGCAGACCATGATCCAGATCCAGGACTTGAGCCCTTTTCTGTAGATGGCATACCCGCCGAGAAGTCCTCCAAGCAGCAGTGCAATCAGTCCCACCGTGCCATAGATGATTCCCACCTCTTTTGTGGTGAGCCCCAATCCTCCCGTTGAGCGGGGGTCGAGCAGAAAGGGCGCGATGATTTTTAGAAGCTGGGTTTCCGCGAGCCGGTAGAAGAGAAAGAAAGCAAGAATGGCAATGATGTCCTTTTTCCTGAAGAATAGGCCAAAGATGTGGAGAAACTCCCGTGCAACGGACGTCGAAGGGTTGCGCTTGGCCGGGCAGTCCGCAGCCGGATAGGGAAGAACAAATAGATGGTAAAGGAAGAGGGCCGCAAAGACGGCAGCCGCCATAAAGAGGGTGACGGACCAGGCAGTCGGGATATCCTGACCGCTTTCTTCGAGGTAACCGGCAAAGATGACGAGCCCGCCCTGGGTCGCGATCATGGCGATGCGGTAGAAGATCGTTCGCACCCCGACAAAGGCGGCCTGGAGAGACTCCGAGAGTCCCAGCATATAGAAGCCGTCGGCGGCGGTGTCATGGGTTGCCGAGCTGAAGGCCATCAGCCAGAAGAAGGCAAGGGTGTACTGAAAGAACCGGGTTGCCGGGATGCTGAATGCAATGCAGGCTAATGCACCCCCAATGAGAAGCTGCATCAGAAGGATCCAATAGCGCTTCGTCCTGAATAGCTCGACAAAAGGACTCCAGAGCGGCTTGATCACCCAGGGAAGATAGAGCCAGCTTGTGTAAAAGGCGATGTCTGTGTTCGAGAGGCCGAGGCGCTTGTAGAGGACGACCGAAACCGTCATTGCCATGACGTAGGGGATCCCCTCGGCAACGTACAAAGAGGGAACCCAGGCCCAAGGATTTCGCGATGAGGGTTTCTGTGTAGACATTGTTTTGCCACTGGAATATTGGAAAAATGGAATTGTGGAATGTTGGGTGTAACCGCACTGAAATCAAAAAGCTAGGATCCGGTCCTATTTTTCTGCTTTTTGGTTTGTTCCCATTATTCCATCGTTCCAACATTCCATTATTCCATCTCCGTTTCTTCAGTAGATCTTCTTTATTTCTACCCCCCGGAAATAATGTTTCAAAATTTCTTCTGTTGAAAATCCTTTCGTTGCCATGACCGCGGCGCCGATCTGGCAGAGACCCACGCCGTGTCCCCAACCGGCGCCACGAAATGTAA
>Ga0256868_10000318_pt1 | contig 28993 bp, 14 predicted proteins | sample RVTome_13_FD_187341 | JGI IMG/M metagenome (GOLD analysis project Ga0256868, IMG submission 187341) | Soil microbial communities from uranium-contaminated site in the Upper Colorado River Basin, Wyoming, United States - RVT92D227 HiSeq ...
ACCGAACGAGCACCATCTTTTTCATTTGCCTATATTGATCCACCTGAAGTTCGAGCAGATAAATTCCGGAAGAAACTGCCTGATTATGTTCGTTTTTGGAATTCCAGCTCACGTTGTAGCCGCCCGGGAGCATCTCCTTATCGACAACGAGCTGCTTGATCTCATTTCCCTGAATGTCATAGATCTTCAGATTGACGGTGGACGGCTTCCCCAATTCAAAATGGATACTGGTGGTCGAATTAAAAGGATTGGGATAGTTCTGATCCAACTTGAACCAGCCGGGATAGCGAACCAACTCTTCAGGCTCCACCCCCGCTCCCAGGTCCGTCCAGGTTTCCGGGCCTTTGAAGAGGTAAGCTCGCCCGATATCGAAATAGACGCCAGTTATCGCCGAGATGAGCAATTCGTCCCGGCCATCGCCGTTGACGTCGCCCGTTGCCATAGCCGCCGTGAGACCGGAATAGGTATAGTAATCCCACGATGTGATAAGGGCATCCGGCGTGGGATTGAACCAGGGACCGCCCAGATATATTTCTATAACGGGCCCATACGCGGGAATTCCCGAGGCGCTGACAATGTCGCTTATCCCGTCGTCATTAAAATCCCCGCCGCACACCCCATGTATGGAGCCGTTCGACCCTCCCGTCCATTTAAGCAAATACACATCAGGCACATCATCAACATCCGGGCCACCGAAATAAACTGCATCATTTCCAAACGTGCTATCCGGGAAATGCATGAACAAAAGGAAATCCGGATACCCATCCGCATTCACATCCCCCACGCCCCCACCCATGGCCTGATAGGCATATTCCTCAAAGATTAGATCCGGAATCGTGTCCATGGGGTTGCCGCCATAGTAAATTTGCACCGGCTCCTGATTGCCGCCAAGCACCATAATGTCCGCAAAACCGTCCGCGTTTACATCCCCCAAGGCAGAGCTTCTGCTCAATGGAACAAACTTCGTCCAATCCACTACGCTGTCCAGAGCGGTTCCGCCATGATATATTTGGAGTCTCTCCATATAGGCGGGGTCGCCGTAATAAAAGGTTTGCATAACAATGTCATTTTGGCCATCTCCATTGACGTCGCCACAGCTATCCAGTTGAGCTGCAAAAGTTTGAACCATCTCCGCGGTCATAGACCACTCCGGTATGGTATCGAAATCCAGCCCTCCGAAGAAAATGTCCAGGCGCCCGTAGGTTTCAGGACCATAGCCATAGATCGGAATGCCCAGATCATCCAGGCCATCGCCATTGATATCGCTCAAATTGGCATCGAACAAATCATATGAAATATTCTCCTCTAAGCCCTGTAGAGTCATATAGGGTGCCGTCGGCCAGCCGCTGTCGTACTGGTAGAAGTAATTCCTCCCTCGATCCTGGTACCAGCCAAGCGCGCCGATAACAAACTCTTCCATGCCATCGGCGTCAAAATCGCCCATGGTCATTCCCTGGCCGAAGTAATTGTCAACCCCTTCGCCCTCAAATTGGGCCACCAGGGTCATGGCGTTCTGCGCCTGCGCCGCCAGCGCCAGGCTGAGGAGGATAAGGGTCAGGGTTTTCATGGGGGGTCTCCTTTTGCATAAAATACCATTACTATATAACCGCCTTTTCATGGCGGTGTCAAGATCTTTATGCGCATTATTTCATTAACGTGCTATCAGCTCTCGCCCGCAGGGTCTGCGCCTGCTGCCTACCTGCCGGCACACTGTCAACTTCTCGTCTCTCTGCCGAATTCTCCCCCGTTTGAGTGCCGAGTTCTCGCCCCGCATGGCCGGCTTTTCGAGTTCTTGCGTTTTTCAACTTCTCGCCCTTAGGTGTTGCGTCAGGTCTTAGGCCACGCCGGCCCCTGTTGCGCAAATTGACGGGGGGTCAAACCAGGCATCGCCCTAAAGCGATGATAATCAAGCGCTACGGGATGCGAGGGTGTTGAAAAATTTGACAGGCGGCCGCGAGGCGATGCGAGGTTTACGGCTTATGTGTAATAAATATAAGCCGATGGAAAATGGAAGTCCGGTTGGCACCGCCTTTGCCATACCTGGGGATACGACGGTGATGCCCCAATGAGTGCCGCGTCAGGATGCTATGCTGGGGGGACTTGAGGCGCGGCCGCGGACGGGGGGCTGGGTGCGGGGCCACCGGGCGCCTTTGCAGACGCCAAACGGGCATCTCACAGGACTTGAAATCGGCGCTGCCTCCGCTGATGCCGCCGGGGTTATTCTGATCCCGGAATTCGGGCCCGATGCTGCTGACAATGTTCAGAGCCCCCGGCGGAGAAACTGACAGGGCCATCCGAGCAATCGGGTGGCCCTTTCTTATTTGAGATCACCCCAATAGTCTTATTATTGACGCAACCGTCTCCTCAGAAAGGGGGATTTGGGGAGATTATAAGTCCTCTTTAATCCCCACTATCCCAATTATGGGAAAGGCCGGATTATATCTCGGCGGCGAGGCGGTCAGATAGGAGGCGGTCTTCGTCGGGAAAGACGGTGCGCAGATCGGCCAGCAGGGAATCTTCGGCGATGCGCAGGAAGACGGCGGGTGAGCCCAATCTCAAGCGGCGAGCGATGTCGTCGGGCGAGCCAGTTTTCGGTTTGATTTGCAGGAGAAAGGTGGGGATGCTCTTGCCCGGGAGGCTGCCGGAGCCCATCTCGGTTTCCCCGGGGATGACGGAGAGATCGGCATTTCCGGCGATGCGCGCCGCCAGGCGGCGTTTCAAATTTTGAGCCCGGCGCTTGATGACTTCGGGCTTTTCGGTAATCATGCGCAGGACGGGATGACGTTCGGCCAACTTGTCTTGTTCGAGGTACAGTTTCAAAGTGGCTTCGACGGCGGAGTAGGTCATCTTATCGCAGCGCAGGGCGCGGGTCAGGGGATTGCGCTTGATGCGTTCGATCATGTCGCGCTTGCCGACGATGATGCCGCACTGCGGCCCGCCCAGCATCTTGTCGCCCGAGAAGCAGACCAAATCGGCGCCGTCCTTGACCGAATCCTGCACCAGCGGCTCTTCGGGCAGGCCGAATTGTCTCAGATCTATGAGGGCGCCGGAACCGACATCATCCCCAACGGGAATTCCTCTTTTCCTCCCCAATTCCACCAACTCTCTCACCGAAACTTCCGAAGTAAATCCGATGATGCGATAATTCGAGGCATGAACTCTCAGCAGGAGCGCAGTTTCTGGGGTGATGGCATTTTCGTAATCGCGCAGGTGGGTGCGGTTGGTAGTGCCGACTTCGACCAAGCGGCAGCCCGAACGCTTCAGGACGTCGGGGATGCGGAAGGCCCCGCCGATTTCGACTAACTGTCCGCGGCTGACGATGACCTCCTTGCCCGCCGCCAGAGTGTTCAGGATGAGCATGGTGGCGGCGGCGTTGTTGTTGACGATCATGCCGGATTCGGCTCCGGTCAAATGCGAGAGCAGACGATCGGTGTGGAGGTGGCGGTCGCCGCGCTTGCCGGTGTCGAGGTTGATGGCCAGCGTCGTATAGCCGGTCAGGGCGAGATGGACGGCATCGCGGGCGGCGGGAGCCAGCGGCGCGCGGCCCAGAGCGGTGTGGAGGATGACTCCGGCGGCGTTGATGGAGCGGTTAAGAGACGGTTCGACGGAGCGGCGGATAAGATCGAGGGCCCGTTCCGCGATCTGGATTTCGTCAATGGGGATTTGAGGCAGCAACTCTTCGGGTGCATCAAGAATCGTCTGGCGCAGAGTATCGAGTTCGCGGCGGACGATGTCGTTGACATAGAGAGTGGGATGCGAATCGCGAAAGACTCGGATTTCCGGGTGATTCAGCAGGGCGGGCATGCCCGGCAATTGATTCAGGAGGTCCTGGCGAAGGGTGATCTCGTCTGGCATGAGTGAAATCCTCGGGAAAAATACTTAACCGCAGAGAACGCAAAGAAGGCGCAGAGGGCGCAATGAAAAATATATGAATTTGGAAGGGAATTGTCAAGGGAATAGGGGGATTAGTGTCAGCGTCGCCCTGCCCGCTCTCGCCCCGCCATAAATGACGGGGCTACGAATAAATCAAGCCCGGTGAAGGGGGCTCAATTTTTGCTTATTGCTGATTGCTTATTGCTATTTGAGCAACCTCATCTTTTCCACCGCGCTGAAGCCCTCCGCTTGCAAGCGGCAAATATAGATTCCCGACGGCAAATCCGATCCACTTGCCCCTTTGGGGTCGAACATCACCTCATGCACGCCGGCGTCATACCAGCCCTGTAGGGGCGAGGCGCGCCTCGCCCTTACATTGCGCCCCGCAATATCAAACACCTCCACCTTCACCCAGGAGGCCACCGGCAGGCCGAAGGTGATGGTGGTGGCGGGGTTGAAGGGTATAACGGGATTAAAAAGTGCGAATTATTAATATAGTTATGAATACGGGGCAACTGCGAATTTAGAGATTAATGGACTGCCAACTTAAACACCCGCCCCTCCCCCGAGTCAAACGGTATCGCTTTGAAGTCGCCGGTGCTGGAGATGAATTGCTCCTGGGTATAGAGATCTCGCAGCGCCCAAGTGCCCGTTTTGTCCGTCTCCACCGTGATATGCCGATCCCCATCCGTTCTGCGGTTGACGATAATCAGATAGTCCGGCGTAGTGCTGGGCGGAAGGTGGAATTGGCCGACCTCGATGTAGTCCGTATCATCATCCTCAAAATAAATATTGTCAATGGCACCTTGGAAATTTGGAGCCTGTGCCACGCAGAAAGCAGCGTCACGTTCCAAATCCAGCAGCGTCCCGCCGATGGAATCCAACTGCGCGAACACGTCCTGCACGGCTTGCCATTTCTCGGCGTAAACGGGGTCAGAGTGATTAAACTGTGGATCCACCAGCCCATGGCAAAGAGAAGGATTATTGCTTAACCACCTAAAGAAATAAAGCCCCTTCGCGCCATGTGCCAGAGCGATAAAACTCTCAGCTAAAATCTCGGACCGTGTGGGATTACGCAGGCCGCCGGTCCAGTCATGCGCCTGGGCGGTGTAGCGCATATCTATGCCTGCCTCTTCGCAGAGCTGATAGACCGTGTCGAATTCTGCGGCCAGGTAACTCAATTCCTCTTGATCGCCTACATTGTTGCCGACCGCAAAAACATAGGGATCGGCCTCATACAGCATTGGCTTGGCCGTATAGAAGAAATGCCTTATGTGTTTCCTGGCGCCCTCGAACATGGGAACCTGCGGATAACGTGTGCCCAGAACGCCGTTGTCTTTCAGATACTCGTTAATTACGCCATGGGCAAAGAAGCATTGTTGCTTTGATTCGCCCGATTGTGACCACCCTGCAATGAGATTTCCGTAGAGGTCTTGAACGCCGTCGCACTCGTCCGCAATGGACTCCAGCGTCTGCGCCTGCATTTCGTCATTCCAGAGCAATTGATAAGCCTGCTCCATATCCAGGTATTCGATCTGGTCAATCCACACATCAGCGCCGCCCCAATAATGAAGCTCATAGAGTATTCCGTTCATGGTCAAGTCCGCCGCGCTGGTATCGAATGCTTCTTCCACCCAGAATTGTTTCCAATCATTTGGCCCGGCAAAACTATCCACAGTGGCCCATAATGAATCAAAACGGTCGTAGAGATGTCCCTGTGTAGAATATTGCACTCGCAGCAGAAATACCGAATCGCTGGGTACACAACCAGAAGTATCTGCCCGAGCTTTAATCCTGACGCGGAAACTGCGGCCGGTTTCCCCAAATTCGTAGTGCTCGGGATACTTGTATTCCGGTTCCCAGTAGATCGTCGGTACGCTGGCCGGGATTGTCCACCACATGCCCTTCAAGGCCAATCCAGTATCCAGTTGCGTATCAAGATACCATTGGCCCGGATTTGATGGATCTTCCTCACCCAGGGGCTGATGAAAGTGGTAATATCCCGAACCGTCAATGTTGTAATGATCGTCGCGGGCCGTAGCCGAATCCCACTCCACTTGTAGCTGATTATACTGCCCCCAGGAGTGATGCTCTATGAGGTAAGTGATGGAATCCGTCCAACCGGTATCAGACCATGACCAATCGCCCTTTCCCAGGATTGCCTTGAGATTATAATCCTCCAATTTGCCCATGTAGTTGGCTATGGTTGTCGGATTTGTCGGCGTTGCTGCCCAGCTTCCTCGGCCGCTAAAAATGATATTCGGATTCAGTTCTGCAAAGCCTGCCCAAATGCTGTTCGAATGTGAGGCGCGAGGCCCCGTATAAAGCCCGCGGGGGAAATCGCTACCCGAAAGGCTGCCGTAGGTTAGACAGAGAGCAAAGATTAGCGCGCAGAGCGCGCCGCATAGGGTGGAAAGCGAATTCGTGCGTTTCATCTTCTCCTCCATGAAGTTACAAGGTTTAGCGCAACAGCGCCATTTTTTTGATCTGCTCATAATGATTGACTTTCAGTTGGAGCAGGTATATGCCAGAAGCGACCGTTTGATCGACTCCATTTTTCCCCGTCCAGGAAACGTTATAGCCACCCGGAGTCATATTTTGATTTTTGATTAGCTCCTTAATCTTTCCACCTCTTAGATCCCAAATGCACAGATTGACCATAGATGCTTTGCCCAGTTGAAAGCAAATGCTGGTGGTTCCATTAAAAGGATTGGGGTAATTCTGATTAAGTTTAAACCATCCGGGATAGTGCTTCAAATTCTCCGGCTCCACTGCCGCTCCTGAGTCTATCCAGGTTTCGGGACCTTCATACAGATAGACTCTACCCCGATTGAAATTGCCATAGTTCGTGGCGGAGACCAGCAATTCATCGCGCCCATCACCGTTCACGTCTCCCGATGAAATTTCATAGCCAAAATAGAATATCGTTGAGACAATGGTCACCCAAGCGTCTGGCACGGGATTGAACCATGGTCCTCCGAGATATATATAGACGATATCACCCAGACTGAGATCACCGGTCGCGCTGACCACGTCATTATATCCATCGCCATTGAAGTCCCCGCAGGTGATGCCGTGAGGTGCGCTCCAAAGCTGCCCAAGCCGGTTCTGCAAAAGCACGTCAGGGATATTATCCACCCCTGGCCCCCCAAAGTACACTGCGCTATGGTTTTGGCTGCTATCGGGAAAGTGCATATTTATGCAAAAATCGGGATATCCATCGCCATTTACATCACCCACTCCTCGGCCGTTACCATTAGAATATTCGTAAAAAACCATATCTGGGATCGTATCCATGGGATTGCCGCCAAAGTAGATTTCCACAGGCTCGTTGTTTAGGCCCAAAGCCATGATGTCCGCGTAGCCATCGGCGTTCACGTCACCCAAGGGATGAGGCCCCAAGTTAGTCGGCCAAAGAGCCCAATCTGCTATGCTGTCCAGCACTTCCCCGCCAAAAAACACTTCAATGGCTGTGAAATTTGGACTTGAATAATATCTGGGCATCATCATGAAATCCCAGCCTGAATCGCCATTCACGTCACCGCAACTGCCCAAATGACTAGCATAGGACTGTGTTGGGCTGGGCGGATTCAGGGTCCAATCTGGAAGGGTATCCACGGGGTTGGAGCCGAAAAAGACATCCAGGCGGCTATCAATATTTGAGGCGTTGGGCAAGCCCAGATCCGGCAATCCGTCCCCATTGATATCTCCCAAATTGGCGCACCATTGGCCATAACTGATTCCATCCTGCGCCCCTTGTACTGTTAGAAACGGACTGGCAGGCCAGCCTTGGTCGTATTGATAGAAGTAGTTCTTGCCTGCATAGTTATTCCAGCCGTAAGCGTTAATAACGAACTCGTCCATGCCATCGCCGTCAAAATCGCCCATGGTGGTGTATGTGCCGAAAAAGTTCCAGGCGGCTTCGCCATCATATTGCCCTACCAGGGTCATCTGGTTGGGCGGCTGCGCCTGCGCCGCCAGCGCCAGGCAGAGGAGGGTAAAGGTCAGGGTTTTCATGGGGGTCTCCTTTCAGGGATATAGTCTTATAGAATATAGTAATAAATAATCCAAAAGGCAAGTGCAAAAGGGTGTAGGTCAGCGTTCAGGGTAATATGCCGCCTCCCGTTCCAGTTCCAGCAGCGTGCCGCCGATGGCATCCAACTGGCTAAATACCAGCTGCACCGCATCCCACTTCTCTCCAAAAAAATGCGGCGCACCGTAGGGGTGTTGGTAGCTGGTGTCGACCAAACCAAAGCCGTATGACGTGCCCACGGGCTGATTGGATGTATATTTGTAAAACGTAATGCCTTTAGCTCCATGTGCCAGAGCCATATAGGTTTCGGCATAAATTTCGGGCGGCATTGGATCTCTAACCGCCCAGGCGCCGTCCTTATACCAAGAATGCACCTGCCCCGTAAAGCAAAGAGGAATGCTGTCACCGCAGGCGTCATAGGCTCGCTCCAGTCTCTTGGCCAGAGTATCCAACTCAACTTGATTCCCGATTGAGTCTGCGCCTCCAAAAGAGTATATGTCCGTGTCCAGAATTGGCGGCTTTCCGAACAGAGCGAACAATGCCGGATTGCGAGACATATTGTTGGTCAGAGCAAAGGGCGTGAGGGATGGATACTGGAGATGGTCCGGAGCCCAATCATTGACCACGCCATGGGCCCGAAAGCTCGAGCGGATGGGTTCATCGGATTGTTTCCAGCCGGCCAGCGTATCACCATATATGGCCTCCAAATCGCCGCACTGAGTGGCTGCATAGGCCAGCACGCTTTCTTGCAGCGCTTCACTATAAAACAGATAATAGGCTCTGTCCATATCCATGAATTTGATGTAGTCAACCCAGAAGTTGCAGCGATCCATCCATTTGACGCGGTAGAGGATATTGTAATTCGTCTCCTTCAGCGTGTAATCCAATTCGAAATTGACCCAATCGGGATAGTAGATCCCACCAAGAGTACTCTTCGTGTAATAGGCTTCCGCTAGCAATGAATCGTCTGTCATGGTTGTACTGCCGGGATCGAGGTAGATGGAGAACTGGAAAATAGTGTCGCTGGCATTGAGCTCGGCGGCGTCGGCCATCACCCGAATAATGGCCTTGAAGTTTATGGAATCAACGCTTTCCGGCCAGATGGTCTGCTCGTTCTTAAGGTACATGTATTGGCAGCGCGTTTCGCCCGGCCCGTGCAGCATGATGCCGGCATTGTCGCCGGACTGCAAGCATTTCCAGGAGACGCCACCTTCGGGTTGAGTTTCGTCTTTTTCACCGCGTTCCCCTGTTTCGCTGGTATCGTGGTGCCAGAAATAGTAAAATCCCTCCTGGTTTTCATTTTCAAGCATGCCATGGGCCGTTTGATAATTCAATTCAGCCTCATAGACATGATGCTGTCCGCAGGAATAGTATTCCATCCAGAAAGTAGAATCGTTGTATTCCGAACCATGCAGCCGTAGCACCGCCTGGCAACCGTGGTCATAGACGTAGCTCAGATAGGATGCCAGGTTGCCGTTGCCCGACCAGTTGTAATTCCACACTCGATTGGGATTCAACTGCTCAAAGTCATCCCAATGTGTGCTGTTGGGAGGGCCATACAGCCCGCGCGGGAAATCGCTGCTGGTGAGGCTGCCGTATGTCAGGAACAGCCCGAACAGGCCGGCCAGAATGGCGGCCAGAAGGTGATGAGTAGAGCGTTTCATGATCGTCTCCTTTTTGAAATTTCTGAACCACAGATTACGCGGATTTCGCAGATTCCGCAGATTAACGAAGCAAGGCTATTTTGCACATTTGATGATATTTATCCACTTGCAGTTCGAGAAGGTATATTCCTGAGGATACCTCTTGATTGGTTTCGTTCTTGCTGTTCCAGCTCACGTTGTAGCCGCCGGGGAGCATCTGTTTATTCGCTATGAGCAGTTTGATCTTATTTCCCCGGATATCAAAGATATTAAGATTGACATTTGACGGCTTGCCAATTTCAAAGTGAATGGACGTGCTCGAATTAAAGGGATTGGGATAATTCTGATCCAATTTGAACCAGCCCGGGAAGCGTTGCAGCTCCTCAGGATTAACACCGGCGCCCAGGTCTACAAGATCGCGATTCCCGGCTAAGAGGTAAGCTTTTCCATGCTCAAAGTCATAATAGGGGATGCCCAGCACAATTTCATCGCAGCCGTCGCCGTTGACGTCGCCAACTCCGCTCAAGTCAAATCCATCAAACATCCAGAATTCCACATACTGCCAGTCCGGCGTGCCGTTAAACCAGGGTGAACCCAGGTAGAGAACGGCAAACATGCCGGCGCGACCTATAATGTCACTGATGCCGTCGCCGTTCAGGTCCGCATGAGAGACATATTCGCCGCTGGCGACCGGCCAGTTGACGCCCAGCAGTCTGACGTCCGGTATGGTGTCCATGGGAACGCCGCCGAAATAGACTTCTGCATGTGCGGTGTCAGGCTCGGACACGCCCTTCCTGAGCACTACGTCCTCAAAACCATCGTTGTTTACGTCACCCACGCCCCCGCCGGACCAGAGATAGGGGTGAAATTCCAGGTCCGGGATGGTGTCCATGGGGCTGCCTCCGAAGAAGATCAATCCGGGCTTGTCATAATCGGGCCCACCAGCTATTAGATACGCCAATATGTCATCAAATCCATCGCCATTGATATCCCCCAGTCCTCTAACTTCAGGAGGATTTGATGAAATCCATTCATAATGGAAATCCGGAAGGGTATCCAAAATGGCTCCACCCCAAAAGAGCTCAAAATAGGGCTCGTAAGATCCGTCATAGCCGCCTGCGATGACAAAATCGCTCCAACCGTCGCCATTCACGTCTCCTGCGCTGTCGGCACTCTCCCCAAAAAAGTCCGCATTGGGGTAGCCTGCGTATTTCACGATATGCAAATCCGGAATGGTATCCAATTGCGCACCGCCGAAAAATACATCAACATATCCTCCGCCAAGGACCGTGGCATAGGCTCCAGGGATCAGGAAATCCTCAATCTGGTCATAATTTACGTAGCCCACATTGCAAATAGACCAATCATAGCTGTCAAAGGCGCTGTCGCCAATGAAATAGAACGATGCAGTGTCGAAGAAATCGGGGGATCCCAGATAGAGGTAATTCTTGCCGACAGAACCATTGCCTCCGATATTTCCCCATCCGCCGGCGCCAATCAGCACATCGGAGTAGCCGTCATTATTGAAATCTCCGCCGGTTGAGCCCGCGCCGTAGTAGTTATTTCCGGCTTCGCCGTAGCCGGTCCAGACCAGTTGCAGCCAGTTCTGCGCTTGCGCTTGCGCCGCCAGCGCCAGGCAGAGGAGGGTAAGAGTCAGGGTTTTCATGGGGGGTCTCCTTTCGGGGGTAAAGCGTTATAGAATATAGTAATAAAAAGTCCAAAATGCAAGTGCAAAAAGGTGCAGGTCAGCGCTCAGCGGCGTAGGCCGCTTCTTGTCTCTGTTGATCCACACCCTGACCCTTGAGTTTAGCGATTGCCAGCTGAGCATCTTTATCCATGTATTCCACCCAATCCACATAGATGTCGCAGGCATTGGTGGTGTAGAAGCGGTACTGCATACGGTGATAATTTGTATCAGCAAAGGCTTCGATTTCGAATTCGCCAAAGACTCGATCATCCTCGAATTGGCCTTTAGTCACGTAGATGTAATGATGCTCATACAAACTGGAGTCGTTGTTGTTGTAGAAGTAGGGATTATCATAGATCAGAACAGTATCTTCATCCGCCACGCCCTGCGATGTGTCAATGGCGGCGCGGAAACGGGTGATGAAGAAGCGGCCGAAGTGCAGGCTGTCGCCATAGTCGAAGAAGTCAATTCCCATGCGTGGTTCGCCGGATTGAATGGTCCACCATGCCGGAGTGCCTTCTGGCCTGTACGTCCAGTAGCAGCCGATAGCGAACTTGCCAGAATCATCTTGACAGGCACCTTCTTCGCAAAGCAGCACTCCTCCTTCGTCGGGGAAGTTTTCGATTATGCTATCACCCGCATCGTGCCGAAAGAAGCAGTAGGTTTGGCCGGCTATATAAAGGTTTTCGGCCGCATAGCCAGAATCCCAGTCCACACCGATCTGATCATATTGTCCGGCGCTGTAGTAATGCACCAGGTAGGGTATGGTGTCATTCCATCCCGGGCGATTGAAATTCCAATCGCTGCGCGTCAAAACGACTTTTGCGGTGCAGGACGCCACGGCCCGTAAAAAGGTCGTTAGCGTGGTGAAGGGTTCATTCCAGTAAATCCTGCCGGCTCTTACGAGATTCTGCTGCAGGGAATCATATTGCAGCCAGTAGAATGGGACGTCCGGATCCGTTGGGCAGCTATAAATGCCCAAGGGGAAATCGGTGCTGGTGAGGCTGCCGTAGGTCAAGAACAGGCCGAAGAGGCCGGCCAGAACGGCGGCCAGAAGGTGTTTGGTGAAGCGTTTCATGATCGTCTCCTTCTTTAATGCTTTGCTTGGGTAGTCGGGGTCGTCTCGACCCCGACCCCCAGCCGTCGGCGTCGAGGACGACGCCGACTACGGATTTTAGCGGAGCAACGCTATTTTGCGCAGTTGCCGGTATTGATCCACTTGCAGTTCGAGAAGATATATTCCTGATGAGACTTGCTGATTCTGTTCATTCTTACCACTCCAGCTCACATTGTATCCACCCGGGAGCATCTGCTTATTGACGATGAGATGATTGATTTTGGCGCCCTTGAGGTCATAGATGGTAAGATTGACGGTGGAGGGCTTGCCTATTTCAAAGTGGATGGATGTGGTTGAATTGAAGGGATTGGGATAATTCTGCTCCAGCTTGTACCAGCCCGGCGTATGGGACAGATCGCCCGGTTCCACGGCGGCGCCGTAGTCAATCCAGGACGGGGGCCCAGTAAAAAGCTGCGCCAAACCCACCTCGAACCAGTAGTTGGAAGAGGCGACCAATACCTCATCGCGACCATCACCATTTACGTCCCCAACCGAAATTTCTTCTCCCCAGTTGTAGTATGAGGCCACTCCTTGCATTACGGCATCTGGCACGCCGTTAAACCATGGGCCTCCCAGGTAGACATAGGCGGCACAGCCGGCCAAATTGGCATCGCCAGTAATCAGGTCGCTGATGCCGTCACCATTGACGTCCCCAGTGGTGACAAAACCAAAGGCGTATGTCGGATCACCCCATTCATCCACCAAGAACACATCGCGAACCGTATCCACATCTACCCCACCAAAGTATACAGCCCTACCCTGGCCCGAACTCTGTGGAAAGCAGAGGACGCTGAAGTCATTAAAGCCGTCGTTGTTCACGTCGCCGATGGCGGCTACGTCATCATAAGAATAGTCCAGGAAAATTAGATCGGGGATCGTATCCATGGGAGCGCCGCCAATGAATAGCAAAACCGGCGAATATTGACCTCCCAAAAGTATAACATCATTATATCCATCCCCATTTACATCCCCTAACCCGTCAAAGGCCGTATACCCCAGATATCGCCAGTCATAAATTGAATCCAAAGCCGTACCTCCAAGATAGATGCGGGCTTGGCCACCGTAACCATATTGTATCGCCCCCAAGATAAAATCCTTTCCGCCATCGCCGTTGACATCGCCCAGGCTGTCAAGCCCCAGACCGATTCGAGTATCTTCACCAGACCACATATTCCAATCAGCAACTGAATCAAAATCTGCAGCGCCGCATAGCATATCCAATCGTGTTTGGTCTGGATAGTCATCATAGATAAGCCCAAAATCTTCAATCCCATCTCCGTTTATATCTCCCACGTTATGGTCAACCATATCATACTTTTTTTGCGAGCTATCTCCTTGCACCGTCCAAGCTGGAGCCGTTGGCCAGCCGCCATCCCAATCATAGAAATAGTTCTTACCTCGATGCTCATTCCACCACCCGGCGCCGATGATAAATTCGCAAAATCCGTCATCATCGAAGTCACCCATGGCGGTGGCCGTGCCAAAGCGGTTGTCATAGTCTTCGCCCACGTACTGCCCCACTAGGGTCATCTCGTTCAGGTCGGGCTGCGCCTGGGCGGCCAGCGCCAGGCAGAGGAGAGTTAAGGTCAGGGATTTCATGGGGGTCTCCTTATAGCTTTGAAAAGAAAAGCAATTATAAGTTGCGCTGTCATTCACAAGCAGTCAAGATACATTTTCAGTATTTTTCATTGAAAAAGGGGCGCACTGCTGTGCGCCCCCCATATCGCACTCTCTTTGCTGATCTGCCTACCTATTCACAATCTCCAGCAGCAGCAGCTTACGGTTGAACTGCTGCCGTTCAATGGCGGCAAACTGAATCTGCCGGGCAAACTCATCCCGCAAGTCTTGATAGAGATCGCGGGCACTGCCATACTTTTGGGGATCAGCCCAGGCCAGATAGGTCACGGTTCGGTCGGTTACGATCTCCTCTTTGCTGTGATTGACCAGCCCCTGCAGTAACGAGGCCAGGGTCTCCTGAATGCTTTCCGTGCGGGCGCGGTCGAAATCGCCTTTTAGAGTGAAGATCAGGCGGTACTGGATGCCGCGCTGCAAGTCCTCCTCCCAATAGGCGTTCACTCGCGCCAAGACCTTGTCCACAGCGTCATGAATCGCTTCCTCCGTGACGGCCTCGACCGTCGCCGGGCGGTCTTTGGAATATCCCGTTTCCGTTCCCAGCAGCCGCGCGGTCGTGGTCTCAAAAGCCCGCACCGAGACGGACACTTTACGATTTTCCGTGGAGCCGACATAATCGCGGTCGAGGTTGACCGCATAGGTCAGATACACATCGGATCCGATGGATATGGCGATCTTGTAGGAGAGATCTTCGGGATGGCCCACGACCAGCCGCAGCATGTCGCCGTAGTCATTGAGGAAATTCTGCTGCTCGGGGACGATGACGTCGTAGCGGCGGGCGGTGAGGTAGGATTCGATTGACCGGGCGGCATGTTTCAGTTCGGGCTTCGCCTCCAGGGCCGCCATCGGATCCTCTCCTTTGCCCACTTCCGGGATGACCACGATCTGCGGTCTTCCCATCTCAGCGGCCAATTCCTTGCTCGGCAGCAGCACCCCCATGGCGATCAGGTCCTGCTCGAGCAGACCGATGTAAATGCGGAAGGTCTTCTCGATTCTCAGGCCTTTTTTATCCGCCGTCCTGACGCGCAGGCTGTAACCGTCCGCCTCCCAGGCGATGTATTTGGTGATGTTGTCAAGCGCGAAAAATGCCTCTTCGTGAGGGGCAAAACGCTGCCGCTCTTCGCTGCTGGAGAGGAGCGGATCGGTGGCCAGATAGAGGCAGAAATAGACGGCGCAGCGGCGGGCGTCGTTCAAGGCATTGGGTTCCCGCTGCTTTTTCTTACCCATGCCAATACCGGCGGCCTTCACTGTCCATTCGGTCGGGGAAAACGACTCGACGAAACTGGCCTGCCGGGATTGGGGCAGATTACTGATGGGCCCTTCCGGGGGGCGCTGGCCGGCGCAGCCGACCAGAAGCAGCAATACCAGGGTGCTGACAGGAGCGGTTCGCATGATTTCTCCTTGACATGCAATGGTTGATGAGAAGCGATGCAAATTTTTCAGAATAAATATTTTAGAGGATTAAGGCTCAAGGACGGCAGGGAATAGGTCAAATAGACTTGAATTCCCCAGCCACTAAAATCAACTTCGGGCTTGTTCTCAGGCACAATAGGCGCAACCTCTTGGCCGTCCACTTGAAAAACGTAGTCTTGCTGCGGGGCAAAAATCCGGTAGGAGAGGCCGCCGCCCAAGCTGAGGTCATATCCCAGCGCCAGCTCCAAACAGCCATTCATTGCGAAACCAAGACTTTCGATGCGCCACTCCCAGCCGACTTCATTGCCGTAATACTCGTCCGCGCCATCAAAGCGGAGACTGGCATATCCGAGCAGGGCTTCCAGGCCAAGATGGAGGCGGTTCCAATAGTACTTCTTGGCCAGCCCGCCGCCGATGCCCCAATAGAATCCCGCGGGCAGATCATATTCGTTGAATACCTTGCCTCCGGCAAGTTCACTCCCGCCGATTTCACCATAGACTGAAGCGAAAAACTGCGAAATTCCGGTCGAGCGGGCCAGGTTATAATATAACCCGAGCTGTCCGATATAGACGAGGTTTTCGCTGGCCTGATCGAATTTCAATTCGGGCGCATAGCCATCCGCACCGCTGTCCAGAGAGCCCGCTTTGACGGATACCGGCAACACATTGAAACGCACGGATAGGTCTATCGGCAGACGGGGATGCTCGATCGCCAGCATCCCCTTCTGGAAACTTCTCCCGATCACCGTTCGTGCCCGCGAGGGCTTCGGCTCATTGAGATTTTTGGCTACGCGAGATATTCGCACCAAACCAAGTTCGGTTGGTTGCAGCGATTCATCCGGCAATTCCTGATATTCCAGGATAATGTATTTATCGTCAATATTCAAGCCCTCCTTCCGTCCCAGTGTGAACTCAATCCAGCCGGCGCCGGCATCGGTCAGCGGATGCGTGAGGCGAAAATCGGGAATTTCCTGGCTGGCGGTTTTCAGGTTTACAGCCAAAATATCAGCGGCTTCAGCAAAGGCCCTATGCTGTGCGGCGCTCCGTTTGCCCGGGTTGCTTGACGCTCCCAGATGCGCGGCCCCGAATGCCATCGCCGCCTTTGTCGCCGCCAATTCCACTCGCGTTCCGTCGCCATCCGTGCGAACGGCGAACCAGAGAAGCGCGCCCCCAAGACTGACGCTGATATGGCGATTTTCGCGCTCGCCCTTGCTTGAAAATATATCGAGTATCGAAGTCCCTTCAGAAAAGGAGAGGTGCGTGATGACGGGCAGACCGATGTAGGCCGAATTCATCACCGCCTGTAAATGCTCGGCGGTAATGCCCGTCTCTTTGGCCTTTTCGACGATGAAGGAGTGGCGTTCGCTCTCGCTGAGCAGCCCCAGGGCGCGCATGTCTTTTTCATAATCCACGATGCGCAAGATTTCAGGGGCCAAATGCTGATTCATGTCCGCCGCAATCCCTTCGAGATTTTCGGCGGATTCTTGCTGCAGGGCGAAACCAAGCTGAGTGAGCACCTCCTCCGATAGAGGATTGTAATCGAAACGCGGCATCTCTATCTCGCGCTGGATCGCTCGTAAAAAAAAGGATGAATCCGCGGCGGTGATTGGGGCATTCCCGCGCGTTATCAAGATGGAGTTGACAAAGGAGATGGATTTGCGCCGGTATTGGGGCTGGGTATCTTGAGCTGACGCGGCTTCGCCCGCCAGGCAAATTATCACCATCAGCAGGATTTGGGGAGCGAAGGCGCCAGCGGATCTCATGGTGTTTCGGCATCCAGCGATAATCGGGGCGAGCCGTTCTCAAGCGTCAAGCCTCTCTGTGAGGTCATCACCTTTCTGCGGCGTAGCGACAGATCACTTTGCCGGCCGTCTTTTCCACGACGGATAAATAGGGCAGCCGCTCAAGTTTTGAGGCGATCAGGTTGATATTCTCGGAATAATCGAACTGGAACGACGAGGTTTTGCCCTCCTGGAATCCCAGATCGGACACCTCCGATTCGCGGAAGCGGATGCTGTTGAGCATGCCCTTGATTATTTGGAATTTTTCGTAGGATGGGATGCCGCTGATTTCAACCGTAATCGGGCGGAGCTTGCGCCCGCGATAGGCTGCCAATTGATTCAAGAGGTCGGCGCTGAGCTGGCGCTCGGCGTTGGCCAGCGCCTCGGTCACCGCCTTCTGCGGCGTGTCGCCGACGCCTCTCACGCCCGCCACCTGCGACGCGCTCTGGGCGATGATCTGTCCCGTCGTCGTCTCGATAGCTCGAGCCTCTGTCCAGGCGTCATAAGCATAGACTCCGACCGCGCCGGTGTAAGAAGTCACTTCCTTCTTCTCGGTCTGCTTGAGGCTTGCCTTCCCGACGATGACCACGTTGGCCAACATCTGCCGGCCGATCCAGCGGGCGGCCTCGACATCTTGCTTTCCGGCGGTGGCTAAGTGCTCGTCGAATCCTTTCAGTGCCCTAAGCTGCGAAGCGTCGCGCACGTCGAATCCGGCTTTGACCAGATCTGCGCTCAGCTTATTGACGAAACGGTCATCGTCGGTTTTCTGGCCGTCAATCTCGACGGTCAGCCCCAGCACGCAGGCGAAATTGCGCACCTGAGGGGCCGCTTCTTCGTCGGATAATTCCCGCGCCACATCGCACTGAATCTCGATGGATAGGTTTTCGCCCTCCTGCTTCTCGGACAGAATCTTCACATTGCTGACGAATCCGGCCACCATGCTCAGGATGGCGTCATCCGCCAGAGCGAAATCCTGCACGGCGGTTTCCGAGCGAATCTTGACGCCCAAGACCTGCTCCAGTGCGTTGCGCTGGGCGTCCACGAGAGCCTCTTCGCGCGCCGCCGCAATATCGCCGCCGTAGATGGTGGCTTCCCCTCGAGCCGTCACCGTCCCTGCAGGAAAGGTCTGCGCCCAAGATGGCGCGATTGAGATCAAGATGAAGAGGATTGTCAGTGTCAGCTTCATAGCCCCCTCGAGTCACGATCTGAAATGTATTAGGCCCTCATAATTCAGCCAGAAGATCACGCTGTCGGCTTTGATAATTTAACCGCAGGGGCTGGGAATCGTTCCGGTTTTCAGGAAAATGACAGAGGCGGCCGTTGGCCGCCCCGTCTTGGAACTTGCAGATCGAAGCCCACAGCTATTTTAGCAGCACCATTTTGCCGGTGGCATTGAAGCTGCCGGCGGTCAAGTGATAGAGGTAGATTCCGGAACTAAGGCCGGAACCATCGAAAACAACTTCATGCGATCCTGCGTCACACCAGCCATTTGCCAATTCCGCCACCAAGCGCCCTGAAGTATCGTAAACGTCAAGCCTAACGAAGCTCGCATCTCGCAGCTCGAAACTGATGCTTGTCGCGGGATTGAACGGATTGGGCATAGCCATATCTTCTGCATTATCCGGTTGAACGGCGCTAATTAGGCTTTGCGCCTCGCCAATGGACTCTTCCTCGTAGTATCCCCAGAATCGGATGAATTCAGACATTAGCGATTCGTTGCTGGAATCGTCTTCCGCTGTGACGGCATACCAGATCTTGTAATTGTCGTAGCCGGTATGGACTGTAACAGTGGAATCCAGATAGGAAGTGTCCGGATGCTGCACCACAGCCAGTAATTCGAAATCTTCGTGTACGGGCGGCGTCTCATCCTCCATGAGTGCGCGATAGACATTATATCGTGCCATGTCCGCTTCGGTATTGGGATCCCAAGTGAGCAGCGGGTGGTGGCCTGGCTCATTATCCATAACGCTGAAGTATTTTATGGGGCATACCCGAGGATCACGGATCTCCCGAAAGACGATGATGCTCGAGACCGGAGTTCCCGGCTCGCCGCCCACCGCCGCTCCCACTAAGCTATAGCCGCCGTAATTCTGGAGGTCGGCGAAGACCAACTCGTTGAATCCGCAGCCCAGGCCGTACCATTGATTCAGCGCATGGGAAGTCCAGACGGGAGTAGTATTGAAACCGCTGCCATCGGCGTTATTCTGAAAGATGTAGGCATACTCCACTCCACCGACGGCGAGATCTGGGCAGCCATCGTAGTTGTATTCACCCAGAGCTATCTGCTGAAACATTTCGTAGCCATAGCTGAAAGATTGATCCGGCGAGCTGCTAAATTCGCCATCATCGTTAAACCAGACTTTGATGTAATCCAGATCGCAGGCCACGACATCCCGATAGCCATCGCGGTTCAGATCGGTGACCGCAAAGTCCCCGACCGCGCTGCCGAAGTTTAGGCTGTAGGCCGGACTTGTCGCAAGGGATCCATTTCCCAGATTTAAGTAAATTTTCAAATACTGCCCATTGGCCACGATCAGTTCCTCATATTGGGGTGTAGGCGACCATTGGGCATTCATGTTATGCAGTTGCACCTGACCGGCGCCGCCGCTGACATTGATCGTCTGATAAGGTGTGCTGGGTATCGCGCCGTTGGTATTGCGGAAGTAGTAGACGCTGTTTCCTCCCGAGGCGACCAGATCCTCATACAGATTGTTGTCTATGAAACCCAGATCATTCCATTGGCGGAAGTAATCCGTAAGCACTTGAGGATTCGTCAGGATGCCATTCAGAGTATTGCTGTAAATCCTTATGGCGTCCGGATCACTCGATGATAGCACGATGTCGCGTGGGTAATTAGTCCCGCGAATGTATCCCGAATTGGCCTGATGGGCGGGGATGTATTCCAGATTGACTCCCGTGCTCACGTCAAACCGGCAGAGGTTGCCACTGGGTGTATCATTGAACATATAGCGCGAATTTCCCGTCATATTGCCCCATCCGTCTTCGTAGTTTGCGCCTCCCAGCACGTCCAAGTAGGCATCGTTATCGATGCGTTCGAGGCAGAGAGCGTTTCCGAAGAAGTAGAAGTTGCTGTAATAGTAGTTGTAGACGTCGGGTCCTTGGTCCAGCGCATAGGCTGGCAGGCCGGCCAGCAGGGCCAGCACGCAGAAACAGGTCGCATTCTTTCTCAACATGATAAACCTCTCCTCTTTAGGCGTTGAATTACTTTAAAAGAGATCCTGAATTGCACCTTCGAATTCCTTTGCCATGGCATCACCTCCTCAAAAACTACTTTAGAAGTACAGCTTTGCGCCATTGCCACAGGCCACGGGCCTCCAAACGTATGAGATAGATTGCGGATGGAAAACCGGCGGCGTCCCAGAGCATTTCGCCTCGTCCTGCTGCAGATTTCCTCTCAATTTTCCGATATACCTCTTGGCCTACAATATTGAAAATCCTCAGGCTGATATCTGATGGCCTAGGAATCTGATAGATGATTTTCGCTGTGGCATTGAAGGGATTAGGGTAAATTGGATGAAGATAAAATGTGTGAGGAATCTGTTGCGGTGGGAGCTCCTCAATCCCCGACGACACTTGTTCATAATCAAGAGCGCGATTGGGCAAGTCTATTCCAGCCGTGCCTCCCATGCAAATATCCATTTTGCCGTCCTCATCCATATCCAAGAAAAGGGGAATGTTGCAGGTTGTGGATTCCGGCATTGGGCTTTCCCAGCGCTGGCCGAATTGATCGTCTTGCAGGCCGAAAAGGTGCAGCTCGCCGGACGGCCCGTCGTTGATCAGCGAAATTACGGCGGGATTCCAGTCCACCATGCCATTTCCCGATTCGTTAGGGCCAAAATACATGCTGGTGGTGTCAATCCAGGAAGCATAGCCCGTCCCCAAGCCAGTGCCTTCCCAAACGAAGGCCGATCCGCCATGCCAGAAAAGTCCTCCGGCGAAGAGTTCGTTGTCGCCGTCCAGATCCAGATCGGCGATGACCGGGGTGGCGCAGGACAGGGGCAACCCGGTCTGCAGCCAGTACGGCTGGAAACCTGAGCTGTAGCGAAAATACTGCAGGTCCACGGGGTCATAACCGATCACATAGCCGTAATTGCCCGAGACGATGTCCACTGTTCCATCATTGTCAAAATCCCCCACGGAAAAATTGGCGTCCGGCCAATACTGAGATAGCTCCCAAATAGTGTAGAACACATACTGAGAGCCCAGTTCGTTTTTTTGCTGGAATTCCTTGACGTAATAAATGGTGGGCTGCGGTGCCTCCACATCGAGCGCAATCATGGCGATCTCCAGCCGGCCGTCTTGATCCACATCGCAGATTTCGGCATGCGGCACGCCGCTTAACAGGGAAATAGTGGTATTCCATATTGCGTAAATGCCAACGTCAGAGAATTCCCAGATGTAAACGCGATCATACATATAGATCAGCTCCATCTGTCCGTTCTGATCGAGATCTCCTATGAGCATGTAGCTCAATCCGGGGATGTGAAACTGCGTGTAAAGGGGCTCTTCCATAAAAAGCTCATATTGGTTATCGCCGATGCACTTATAAATCAAGATCCAAGCGCTATCGCCATTCTCCGTCTCCTTCCAGAAGGTCGCCAGCTCATTAATGGCGTCGTTGTCCAGATCGCCCACCGCTATCCGGCACATGCCGTAAGGCTTCGGATCACTTTCCCAAACCAGTTGGAAGTCGTAGCTGCTCACTTGCCTGGGGGGGGTTGGCCGGCTCGCCTCCTGAGGCAAAAATCCCTCATTCCCCCGCATGTCGAGCATGCCGCCGCTCTGATCAAAAGAGCGCTCGCTGCCATCTTCCAATGTGACGATCAGGCTTCGATTGGAATTCCAGGGCACGCCGCCCAATCTCAGGGATAGAATGGGCTTATCAAAATATCGCTGCTGCTGCGGTCGCACGGGATACCCGCTGCCGGAAAACAAAAACAGCTCCAATTTGGAGCCGCTGAATCGCAGGATGTCGGGGTAGTTGTCTTGATTGAATTTGCCAATCAAGATATTGGGCGGGCGCTGCTGGTAGTCAACCATCCCGTGTTCGCCCACCTTCAAGCCGAAGTCTAAAGGCGTCAGGTAGGCTTGAGCCCAAATTGCAGATTTGCAGGCAGTTAGCGCCAGCAAACAAACCAGCGTGGCGCGAGTCATTTATGCCTCCAAAATAGAACTATCGCCAATTTACAAATTATTTTCATAGAACGCAAGTGAAATCTCTTTCATTTTTCAAGCGTATGGGCATAGAGAAGGGGCAACCTCTGTCGCTGCCCCTTATCACATCTCGCAGCTCGCCGCTACTTCATCAGAATCATCTTCTTCACCAACGCGAAATCGCCCGCCTCGAGGTGGTAAACGTAGATGCCGGAGGCGAGCCTGCTGGCGTCGAAAGCAATCTCGTGGAGACCGGCCTCGCGATAGCCGCTCACTAATACCTCAACCTGCCGGCCCATCAGGTCGTACACGGCCAGCGTCACACGGGACGCTTGAGGCAATCCGAAACTGATAGAGGTGATGGGATTGAAGGGATTGGGGTGGTTCTGATTGAGAGAGTAACACTCGGGAACCGCAGAGGCAACGGGCGTCAACCAATCCGCGAACGATTCGCCGTAGTTATCCCAATCCCCGATCATCGCACCATCGCCGGTGGCCAGTTTAGTGAAGGGGAAGCTATCCTGGTCGAAGATCGTGGCTGGATAGGCGCCGATGTACCCGTGATAGATGTAATCACCCGTCGGCGCTCTTCCGGGAACGACCTGAGTGCGATCGCGGTTCAGACTGAAACCCGCGGGCAAAGTCAGGTTAACCGGCCCCAGGGTTGGACCGTATGGCTGACCGTTCGGCAACGTCATATCGCACCAGACATCGGCGATCACGGTCGAGCCGCTGTTGTTGGCGGCCTCAATGTTGTAACTGAAGCTGCCGCCGACCGCCGGGATCTGAATGGGCATTCCATACGGGGTCAATGTTAGACTCACGTTGGGAGGTGGACCGGCGACGTTAGTCGTGTAGGTGATCGTCCGGCCCAACTGCACCGGCCAGGCGTGCACGTCCCAGGCGCCGTTGTAACCGAACTGCAAGCCGACCGTTTGCGTCGAGTTCTCGACGCCGAAGGTAGCCGAAGCTGTATTGGAGACCTGACAATACTGGACCAGGATTACTCCATCACCGGTAGTAGTCGAGTAGTAGGCTGGATCATACAGAATCACCTCGAAAGTCTCAATCTGCCCAGCAGGGCTGTTGTGATCAATGCGAAACCATTCGACGATGAAGTAATGGCTGGTGGAATCGTAGTAGGTGCAGATCTGCGTGCCCACTCCAGTGTGGCCGGCGTGCAAGTTGTCCCAGAAGGGCGCGACCATGTTGGGTGGGCCACTGGTGCTGGGGATGGCGTAGTTGGTTGAGGAGGTCAAGGTCGTTGTCCCCATGGCCAGCCAGCCGTTAGTGCAAACGGAGATCAGGGAGAAATTGTGGCCGTAGTAGGAGAAAGTGAAGGGCAGAGTTACCTGAGTCGTCTGATTATCGCCGTTCAAGGCGGTTAGAACTGTACCCGGTCCACCAGCCCTCGGTGCGATCTCAATCCAGTTGTAGGGATGCGCTTCCCCGCCGTCGAGGTTGTCCCAGGCCTTATAGCCGTAGCTATCGGGGCCCGAGGGCAGATTGCGCACATCGCCCACCAGCACTGTGAAGGTTTCGGTATCAGAATAGCCATCGCTGCCGGTGATGTCCAGCGTTATGGTGACCAGCGTGCCGCTCTGCATGCCGGCCTCAGCCGCAACCGTATAAGAATCGGTGGCATTTGCATTAGGCGCCAGGGTTCCATACGATCCGGGGTTGCCGGTTATGGTCACTTGCGCGTTGCCTGAGGTCATGACTACCTGAACGTTGCTGACTGTCGCATGGCCGACGTTTTCCATCGTCAAGAGGAAGGTGGTTGTTTCGCCCGGATCCAGGGCGCCATTGTTATTGCCCAGAGGATCCTGGATGACCAGCGAGTCCTTGTTGACGATCGGCGAGTTGACCGTGCAGGCGAAGTAGCTTTCCCAGGAATACCCGGGCGATGTGGCTGCCAGCGTAAAAGCCACAATATGCTGATCCGGCACGGCGGATTCGACGTCCACGCGGAAGCCGTCGGCGATCAGCAGCGAATCGCCGGCATTGATGGTGCCATAGAATTGCCCACCGTCAATGATCGTTACCAGCGAGTCCGTCGTGGTGATGTTCGCGGCGACATCAATGGCGGATTGGATTCCGATGTTTTCCAACTCGACTGACAGATCAATCATTTCACTGTAATCCCACTGACCGTTGTTGTTGCCGGTCTGAGCGTCGTTAATGGTGCAGCCGCTAAAGGTGACATAGGGACCTGAAGGCGGGATGATTTGCACGTCGGAGATATAGCGGTAGTAATTCGGCAGCGTCACGGTGACGCGCAGCATTTCACCCGGGGTTTGCGGCGGGATGGTGATGGCGACCGGACCTCCGGTGCCTTGTGCCGATCCTATCAGCAGATTGTCCACCGAGAGACCAATCAGGGATCCGGCATTGGCCGAAACCGCGAAACTCGTCGCTCCGCCCAGCAGAGCATTGTCGTGCAGCACTGTCAAGTTCTGGGGCACTTCGGAGTAGAGCGTCAAGAAGGCGTCGCCGTGGTGATGGAACAGGTTGTTGGTCTCGTCTTTGTTCTGAGGATTGTAAGGCCAGGACGAGGCCGCCAAGTAGTACTTGCCGCTGGCATTGCCGAAGCAGGGGCGCAGGTTCCAGGAGGCGTTGGGATTGCCGTAGCCCGGATCGAAATCCGGCCACATGCAGTCGTAGAGTCCCCAGGTGTAGGCGTCGTTGACGAAGGAGTAGGAGACTTCGGAAGCTGCGGTGACGCCCAGCGCGCCGTTGTTCATGCGGTGGAAGGCTTCCGCAAAAACTTCCGAGGAGTTGTTGTATTTGCCGGTCAGGCAGTTCATGGAGAAGACGAAGGGCGGTACGGTATTATTCAGGGCGCTTAGATTTGTGATGTGATAGGAGGGGCTGGACCATCCGGTCAGCTCGCCGTGATCGCGGTGCTGCACCATGAAAGTGCCACTGTTGATGGCATTATTGATGCCGGTCGCGTTTCCCGACCAATCCGTCAAGTACCAGGGAGTCGTGTCAATGTAGCCTAATCCGGAGGGTCCGAAGTAGTTGACAATCATGTAGGTGTTGACGTTGGTGGACCAGGTTGACGGAGGTCCGGAAGTACCGGCGTATTGTCGCACCGGATTTTTACCCAGTTCATTGTGCAGATAGCCGTAGATCACCTCGCAGCAGAGGATGAACCAGCGGTCGCTCTGCCAGCCGCCCGCAATCAAGGGCTGATTATAAACATTGGGATTGGTACTGGGATTGCGCTCGTAATTCAGCATTTTGCCGATCATCGTCTGCAACTGCTGATTCCCTTGCGCCGTGATGCGCGCAAAGGCAATGTCCGGCAGATCGTTGCCGTTCACGTCGGCGTAGATGTTGTCGGAAACGCAGTAGCTGTTCCACATCGGCGAGGTGATGCCGTAGACTTCCGATCCGCTGGTCTGGTAGTCGGAAAGGAGCAGCACGGCGGCGGGCGGGATCTGCCAGGTGTTATAGGCATTGTTGACGTAGTTTTCGATCAAGGTGGCGTTGTTTCCGCCGATCTCGGTCAGCGTCGTGATGCCGGTGATGATGCCCTGCTGATTGCGCCAGCCTTTGAGAGTGTCCGCCCAGGCCAAAAAGGCCGGGTCGTCCGGAACAATGATCAAATATTCGACATTGTCCTCGTCCGTCACATTGGGCCGGCGGCGGTTGTAATCCACTCGGGGGAGCGAACTGAAGTTCAAGAGATTTTGCTCCAGGATCGGATCCCAAAAGCGGCTGCGCAGGCGGTCTTCGCCGATGCGTCCTGTACCGCCCATGAAGTCCACCCGCACGCGCAGGTCTTTATACACGGTTAAATCCCGGGTAACGGGATTGTACTGGAAGGGAGTTATGCCGACGATGACCACATCCACGCCGCGCATATTGTCCACTTCCGAAATCATCACGGGATTTTCGGGATAGAGAGCGTCCACGCCGTAGATCGCCGGATCCTTGAAGTAGCGAAGGACCGGATCCGTATCCCTGGGAATGACGAATGCTGGAGCGATGTTGAGATCGTGGAAGACCTCGGTGCGGTATTCGACCACTTCCACCTGCGCTCTCGCTCCCTGAGGGATGGCAATGAAGCGGCCGGTACCGGGGAGGTTCGGCGCTCCGGCGTTGTTGGGCAGAATGACTCCGGGGATAGTGATCCCCTTCATCATCTCGCCATTGACCTCCAGATCCATGATCTCCATGGAGGGAACCGAGAAAATGATCTCAACTCCGGCGGCGTCCTGGCTGACCAGGGTGAAACCGGCATCGCCCCAATTGCCTTCAAAGGCAATGCTTTGAGCGGCTTGCCCCGGCAAATCAAAAAGGGCCACCATCGCGATAGCAATCACGAATGACAGCCCCTTTCTTCTTGCGCCGAAATCGTTGATTTTTGCGTCCATAAGTGTTCCTTTCATTGTAAGAATTCGGCTTGTTGATTGGCGAGTTTGAGTATTCTGAAGCAAGAAAATTCCAGGGAACTATAGAATATAGGCAAAAAAATGCGCCAAGTCAAGCGAAAAGATTCACGGAAGTCGAAAAGCAAGGGCAGCCGAACGCGCCAGCGCTCTACCTTTTCTTCATTGGTCGCCTACTCCCGGACCATTCTACTTCAACAACATCATCTTGTTAATCGCTTGAAAATCTCCAGCCTGGAGGCGACACAGGTATAATCCTGATGGGAGGCCGGAAGCGTCCCAAGAGGCTTCGTGTTCACCGGCCGCCAGGAAGCCGTTCTGCAAAGTCTGCACCAACCGCCCCTGCAGATCGAAGAATTCCAGTTTCACCTGCCCTGCTTCGGGCAAAGCAAAGCCGATGGTGGTTCGAGGATTGAACGGATTGGGATGCGCCGAATGCAGAGCATAGGACTGAGGGATATTTTGAATTTGTCCGCACGGCTCGACCGTGAAGGGATCGCCGCTGTCCGCCCATTCTTCAGCGCTATCCATAGTTTCGCCATCGCCCTGGCCCCCCAGCTTGGTAAAGGCGAAGGAATCCTGCTGGCTGATGACTCGCGGAAGATAAGATCCGACATAGGCATTGTAATAGTAAGTGCCCGCCGGGGCTCCGCCTGGGACCGATTGCGCTAATTGTCGGTTGATAGCGCCACCGGCCGAAAGATTGAGGCGTTCCCGCAGAAATGCCGGCCCATGCGATGATCCGTTGGGATAGGTCATGTCAATCCAGAAGTCAAACGAGATGGGGATCGTATCGAGATTGGAAACTTCAAGCATGAATCTGAATTGCCCCCCCGAGGCGGGGATAATAATCGGCGGATTCAGCGGCTCCAGAGACAGGCTCGCATTCACCAGAAAGTCCCATTCGTGGTTTGGCACGTTTTGGGTTGTGCAGTGGATGGCTCCGCCGGCGAAGGCGATGCTATTGCAGTCGATTCCGATGACCTCCCAATCAGGACCCAAAGCGACACGATAAGAATCCAGGGCTGCAGCATCGTAGGTGAGATTGTAGATCGGCACAAAGGCTCTGTGATTGAGCAGCGTGCTATTAAGGTAACTCTTGTAATAACCGGTGACCGGCGGCATGGGGCAGCGCACAATGTGGAAGGGAGTGCCGTACACCGTGGGGATGGCCGCCATGCGAGCGGCATGGCCTTCCACCAGAGCATAGTTGGGATCGTTGGGCTGCATCTGGGCGACCAAGATGGTAGTGTCGTTCATGATTTTCGCCCAAAGGTCAATGTGTCCGGTGAGATCAATGGAGATCGCTTGAAAAATGTAGCAGGTGTCCTGGCCGAAGTAGTCATGGTAAATCTGGTTGATCTGGGTGTTGGTCATGCCGGGATTGGATTCATTGACGTAGGTGGACATCATCATCGTGCCGTGACCATCGGTCATCATGTTGCCGCCGTCATGCCAGATATTCGGGCCGTAGTAGTCCATCCCCCAGTACGGTTCCAGAAACTCCGGGAAATGGTCATCATTGACCCAGGAAGGATTCCAGGCATAGGGCATGTCAATAATGCCCAGCGTCGAATCCTCTTGGCGCACGAACCAGGGACCGTAATCTTTGATCCATACCGAGTTTGTGGGCGCAATGATGAATTCAATATTTTCGTTCGGCACACCATGCGAGGCTAAATAATTCAGGCAGTTGGTTTTGTTAGTCTGGCTGGAGGTGACGATGTAGACCACAGCCACATCCTGCAAGGCGTCGACCATGTCTGCGAAAAGGTTCGCTCCAAAGCCGAAGGGGTAGCGCACGAAGACTCCTTCGCAGGAGTCGTATTCAGCATCGAGCCAGATAGATCCATCGGGCGGCGGAGTGATTCGATCCGTCGCCGGAAATTGCCTCTGACCCTCGGAACCGAAGCGGTAGGATCTATCCGTGGAGTGAGCGACCGGCACCCGACAAAACAGGGGCAGGCCGGTGGTGAAGAGCAGGATCCATGCTATCTTTTTCACGTGGAATCCCCTAAAAGGCGGAGAGCCAGGCTCTCCCCCGATGAGCATCCATCTATTTGATCAGCAGTACTTTCTGAACAGCGTTGAATTTGTCGGAGCGGAGGCGACACAGGTATAATCCTGATGGGAGGCTGGAAGCATCCCAAGAGGCTTCATGCTCACCGGCCACCAGGAAGCCGTTCTGAAGAGTCTGCACCAACCGCCCCGCAGTATCGAAGACTTCCAGTTTCACCTG